>Ga0310696_10000883_pt1 | contig 44298 bp, 46 predicted proteins | sample AusTroGonzalo_MG_4_FD_203885 | JGI IMG/M metagenome (GOLD analysis project Ga0310696, IMG submission 203885) | Bovine rumen microbial communities from tropical cattle in Woodstock, Queensland, Australia - Gonzalo_02 (v2) (version 2) | ecosystem: Host-associated > Mammals > Digestive system >... | reverse complement strand
GGTCGAATGTTCGCTGTCATCAAAAGGGACGAACGATACATCAAAAACTATGACAGATATTCTTCTGAAAAAAAGTTATCAACACCCGTGCAAATATCATAAGAATAGATAAAAAAAATGAGAATGCATAACATTTGACCAATTAATTATGGTTAATCAATTTTTCGTACTTTTGCCGCCTGTTATGACATGGTGGAAACATAAGAAAAATGAAGAGCGCGCGGTCTCGCTGTCGGCGCTCACTTGGCAACGTTTCAAAAAGGAACGCCAAGGGATGATCTCGCTCGCCTATATCGGAATCGTGATTTTAATCGCTATTCTCGGCTATCTCATCACCCCCGACTCCACACCCTTTTGCAACCACCAGCAACTCGAAATCGCCCTCAAGAAACCGGGATTCACGGTGCAATTGCTTGAAGTAAAGCCGGAACAAGAGGTCCCGCATGTCAATGTTTTCGAAAAGATGTTGTTTGGACAACCATCTGAGTATAAGACTGTTCCGATAGAATCCTATACAGTGTCCGGCGACTTGGTGACCGTGAAGTTGTATGGTCAGGACTATAACGAATCCTATGCTAAATCAGAACTCTCCTCACGGATGGTCAAGAAGCAGCGTTTCCTGCTCGGCACTGACCGCTACGGTCGCGATGTGCTCAGTCAGCTGATGATTGGTGCACGTGTAAGTCTGGCCGTTGGCTTTCTCTCCATCTTCATCGCCTTGGTCATCGGAATCCTTGTCGGCGCCACCGCCGGTTACTTCCGCGGCTGGGTCGATGACGTGCTCACTTTCCTCATCAACGTGGTGTGGTCTATCCCCACCCTACTCCTTGTCTTCGCCATCAGCTTCGCCCTCGGCAAAGGGTTCTGGAAGATCTTCATCGCCATCGGTCTGACCATGTGGGTGGACATCGCCCGTGTGGTGCGCGGACAGTTTCTAAGTCTGCGCGAGCAGGACTTTGTAGAATCTGCCAAATCATTGGGATACAGTAATTTGCGTATTATTTTCAAACATATTCTCCCGAATATCACGGGCACACTCATTGTAATTGCAGCCTCCAACTTCTCGTCGGCCATCTTGATGGAGGCGGGCTTGAGTTTCCTCGGACTCGGCGTGCAGCCCCCTACCCCGTCGTGGGGCATCATGATGAAGGAAAACTACGCCTGCATCGTACTCAACAACGCTTACTTAGCCATCATCCCCGGCGTGGCCATCATGTTGCTGGTGCTCTCGTTCATGCTGATTGGCAATGCGTTGAGGGATGCGATGGACGTGCGGAGTTAAATGTAGAATGCTGAATGTAAAATGATGAATTATGAATAACGGTGAGGATAATGGACATGAGGCGGTTGAGCTTTACCGGTGTCATCCGGAGCGTGGAGGTGGCATTATATGGGCGATATCTTTTCTGTTTTTGTTTGGAGTGCCTATCTATGCTGCCATTTCGGGAAAAAATCTGTGGCCTTTGCTTATTTTCTTGCCATTTGGTTGGTATATGTTATTAAGTTTGGAACAAGTGTTATGGCAGTTTTTCGGGGAGGAGATCGGCACCATTGACGATGAATATTTCTACATCTACCGCAAAAACAGGATATTCAACCGTAACTGGCGTATCCATCTCCACAAAATCAACGAAATGGATTATTACACAGAATCAACATTTCATAAGCTTTTCATAAGGCGAGGTTTCGTGAAAAACACGTTGTATATCGCCTATTCCCCCAGTGATAATCATTACAATTTCGCTCCGGGACTCCCTTCTGACGAGCAGGACGAGGTGCTAGACCGTTTGGAGGAAGCTGTCGCCGCCGCGAAAGAGTGCGAAGGAATAAAGGCCGAGGAGGAATATTGGGATGCGGTTGAGGCCTTCTCAGGTGACGATGAAGAAATCAGCAACGCATAATATTTCCGCGTATCGCTCGTATCTTCGCGTATCATATACGTGTAGATACGCGTGATACGTGGATAAAGAAATCATTATATACGTGTAGATACGCGTGATCCGTGGAGACCAATCCAAGATTCCAATTCCGCCTCTCGTTCACGCTATTTCTCAATTTGCCCTTCAATGAAATCGTCGCAGAAGCCAATGAACAATGAACTGCAGACACGATAAATTGTATATTTTTGCGGGTTGAAAAGGCTCACTGCAATTTGAAAACAGGGGCGTAAAATTAAATGGATATGCAAACTAACACCATTCCGACCGTCCAATCGCAAGACGGCACGTTCAAAGGCTTTTGGGACAATGATTGTCAGCAATTTCTCGGGATTCGATATGCCATTTCCGAGCGATATTGTGCCCCTGAACATTACTCCTACGGTAGTGAGGTGCACGACTGTAGCACTCCTTCGCCTTTTCCCGTACAACTAACTTCCGCTATTGAACTGATTCTCACAGGAATACATTATGAGAACCTGCCGCAAGAGGAGCAATGCCAGTATCTGTCCATCACCGTTCCTGCAGACGCAAATCCAGAGAGCCGTCTGCCTGTAATGGTCTGGTTTTATGGTGGTTCCTACCGGAATGGCGGTTGCGACAATGTGTTTTACGACCGCACTACCCTGTCAAAAGAGAACAGAGTGATTGTGGTGGGAATCAATTACCGCCTTTCGCTCTTAGGTTTTGTGAAGAACCGTGAAGGCGGCTTTGCCAACAACGGCCTTTTGGATGCAATTGAAGGGTTACGGTGGATACAGGCCAATATCGCGGCTTTCGGAGGCGATCCAACCAACGTCACACTCTTTGGCGAGTCGGCCGGCGGGGATCTGGTGCGTTGCATCATGCTTTCCGAAGGCACCGACGACCTCTATCGCCGCGCCATCATCCAGAGCGATCCGATGGGTACCTTGGAGAATCGCGAGGAGATGGAACGCAAGATCTTAGATGAGCTGAACGAACTGCCTTTAGACGCCCCCATAGACCAGATTCTGGAAGCGCAGCGGACAATCACAAGCCATGTTACGGAACACGGACTGGCCAAGTATCTCATTTTTGCGCCTCATGCGGGGATTTATCCGTTGCCTGCCCGAAAAGATGAAGAGAAGCGGTTGCTCGAAGTGGCCCCGAAACATGACATCATCGTCGGCACCAACGCCCGTGAAACCGCCACCTATATCGGCGGCAACAAGTTGGCGAGCGCCCTTGACCGCTTCTGTCTGACGCGCTGGCTCGTCGAGCTTGTCCTGCGCAAAAAGAGCATGGCCATTTTCACCGGACCCACCCGGATATTTGCGCAACTTTATTCCGAATGCGGAGGAAAAGTCCATCTGTATTCCTATTTCTGGCGCAAAGACGACCACGTAATCGGCGCCGGTCATATCACCGAACTTGCGCTCCTATTCGGCGGCAAAGGCGTGGAAGGCACTTTGATGGCGCAAGGGCTTCCCGAACGCGAATTCCTCGAACATGGCAAGCCCCTGCGCCGAATCTGGGCGGATTTCGCCAAAACCGGCAACATCTCCACTATGAAAGTAGACGGAATGATTGAGATTGAAGCGGTTTCGTGACTGTGTGTCGCCCCTGTCGGGGCGTATTGCCACGTTGGGAAACGTCGCCTCCTACCGAGCTTCAACCCCTATCGGGGTTGGGCTGCAACCGCACGTTTCATTCGCTCGATGTCCTCCTCAAGTCTCTCTTTGCCCCAGCGTTTGGCCCGACGGTACCAGCGCAGCGCCTCGCGCGGGTTGGGCTCCACGCCCTCGCCGTTCTCGTAACAAATCGCCAGATTGTTTGCCGCTTCCTCGTTCATATAAGTGCAACGAATGGCTTTTTTGTACAGCGCAAATGCCTTGTCGTGGTCGATTTGGGTACCACGTCCCAGAGAATAGCAAACCCCGAGATTGTTGTATGCCATTGAATATCCATTTTCCACGGCTTTCTGTAGCCAAAAGAACTCTTTGTCGAAATCCTTTTCCACATAATCGCCATGATGATACCGCAGGGATAGGTCGTATTGTGCAGGTCCATACCCTTGTTCCGCCGCTTGTTGCATCATCTTAAAACCCAAAGGACGGTTCCGGCGCACCCCATCTCCGAAAAAATAAGATTTCCCCAACAAGGATATGGCATTTATATCCCCTCTTTTGGCCACTTTGCGTAACCAATAGACAGCCAAACGTTTATCTTGTTCCCGATCACGTTTCTCTTTACTTCCAAAGCCAACCAATCCCATTTTCAACAGAACGGCAAGGTTGAACATGGCATTTATTTCACCACCCTTTGCGGCACGCTCATACCAATACGCGGCCTTCTCCCAATCGATTTCTTCCACCCCCACCCCATCGTCGTAAGCCAGTCCGAGGTCAAATTGGGCCACCGCATCTCCCCGCTCCGCAGCAATGGTGAACAGCTCCACGCCCTTCTCTGGGTCACGCTTTACCTTACCGCGCTTCCCGTAATAGTAGTCGTAGCCCAAATCGGTAATCTCCCAAATCTGTTTCTTGCTCAATGGCTTACCCGATTCACGTAGTGCAATGGCCTTTTCATAGGTCATTTGGTTCCGATCGTTGTTGGCTGTTGACATAATATCTCGTATGTATTTGTTACAGCAAAAATACAAATTCTTCATTAATACAAACACAATATAAATATTTTTTTTGACATACACTTTGTGTTATTTATTTTTTTGTATCTTTTCCCTTACGCGGTCATGGGGAATCTGGGCTGGATTGAGAAAACACGAAGCATGTCAGAAAAAATCATGAATTTGCTCTCCTTTTTCAAAATCACTTCTGTCAAAGCGTGGGAAGATTATTTTATGAACCAAGCCCTGAAATCCGCATTCAGGATTTCCCTTTCAAGGACAAAAGACCCGTACGCAATCTCTGCTTGGCTACGGCAGGGGGAAATCCAAGCGGCAGAATGCAAAACGAAAAATCCTTATTCGGAAGCCGCCCTAAAAGGGATACTCCCAAAATTGCTCTCACTTGTCAAAGACCAGCCTGAAGATTTCGCATTGCAGCTCATCGATTTATGTTCGGATGCCGGTGTGAAAATTCTCTATACCGCGCACATTTCCCATGCTCCTATCAATGGCTGCACACGGTGGATCGACAACGTCCCCTGCATCCAAATGACTGATAAACAAAAGCGGAACGATGTCTTTTGGTTCTCATTCTTTCACGAAGTAGGACATATATTGCTACATGGGAAAAAGGATGTTTTTCTGGAGGATGTCGAGCATCGGGAAGCACTTAAACAAAAAGAGGAGGAAGCGGACCGATTCGCAGCGGAACAACTTCTCAGCCATAATGCCGAAAATGAGATTGTCCAAGAATTGGATGGTGCCCAACCGACAAAACAGTTCATTGTCGATCAAGCAAATCGGTATCAAACCCATCCCGCCATCATTGTCGGTCGTCTGCAGCATTGTGGTGTTATACGACAGGATTCCGCGTTGAACAGTTTCAAAGTACCTGTCAATTTGTTTTGAAATAAACATTTCTTTGAAAGTTCAATGTGGAAAGTTATAAAAGCGAAGTTGTTCGATTTTTTTGTACTTTTGCCGTCGAACTACTAACAAGTAGTGTTTTTGAGATTCGCTTTAATAATTTAAGATAGTAAAAATGAAACAATTCCTATTCACAGCCATATTCGTAGCCATAACCGTCTTTTGCTTTGCTCAAGACATTATTGTCACCACTGATGCTCGAAAGATCGATGCCAAAATTTTGGAAGTATCGGAAACAGAAGTAAAGTACAAAGAGACTGGCAATCCTGAAGGTCCCACATTTATTATCTCCACAAACAACATCAGTTCCATTATTTATGCCAATGGAAATGTCTCACTTTACCAGCAATCATCTACGGAAGGAAAGATTCAGGACGATATGGGGTCTGGGCCGAACTATATTACTCGTTTAGGCGATACATACACCTATATGGGATATGTAATGAAAGGGGATGCTTATGCCAATTTTCTGAGAAACAATTGTTTAAAAGCATACGAAATGTATCACAAAGGATATGTTATTTCATATGCTGGTATCTTGTTCCTTTCTGCTGGAGTCGGACTTGAAATTGGTACTTTGATAGGGGGAGCCATTGCTGGTGGTTATTTCAACAAGCCTATCATTTATTGCGGTTTAGGTTGTTTGGCAGTAAGCATCCCTTTGGTTATAATCGGTTATGACAGGATGCATCGAAGCGTTGATATTTTCAATCAAGAGTGTGCACTAAATACCAATCGCACGCAAAGTTTCTGGAGCATCAGTGCAAGTCGACAAGGTGTTGGCCTTGCATTTAATTTCTGAATAGATTACTCATTTTCCGTATGGCAGACAACGACATCATACTTAGTGATTTTGTTTGTCCTTAACAGTTTATCTTCATCGCCTTATCGTGCCAACGGTTTTCGTCGCAAAAGAAATTTCGCTCCATCCGAACAATTCGCCGACAAAAATCGTATCTTTGCCGCATTAAAAAATACCGACGACTATGCAATTGGAATTCACATTTGAAGATAAAGAATTTATGACCCAGCGCGGGAGCGACCCTGCGCAGGTGGAAAAGCAGTTTGCCAACTTTGAGAAGGGCTTCCCCTTCGCCGACATCGACCGGCCCGCGACCGTGGACGACGGTATCCTGCGCCTTGAGGAGGAGGAGGTGGCCGCATTGGAGGCCGAATACCCCTATGCTATCGAAGGCAAGAAAATCGAGAAATTCGTGCCCGCATCCGGCGCCGCGTCCCGCATGTTCAAGGACCTCTACGCCCTGCTTGGCGACAATCTCGACGACAAGCAGCAGGAGCTGGCGAAGACTTTCCTCGCTACCCTACCCCGCTACCCGTTCTATGAAGCGCTCAAGAAGGCGATGACCGACAAACAGCTCGACCTCGATACCGAAATCCAAAAGGGTAACTTCCGTCTGATTATCCAATATCTTCTTGAAAAAGAGGGACTTAACTACGGTAACCTGCCCAAAGGTCTGCTGCTCTTCCATCGCTACGACAACGAAATCCGCACCGCCCTGGAAGAACATTTCGTGGAGGCCGCGCTCTATGCTACCTCCGGCACCGACGCCTACCTGCACTTTACCGTCTCAGAGCACCATCTGGAGCTCTTCAAAGCGAAAGTGGCGGAAATACAGCCCGTTTATGAAGAGCGTTTCGGGGTGAAATACCACGTCACCTTCTCCATGCAGGCTGCCTCCACCGACACGCTCGCGGCCACGGCCGACAACGAGCCCTTCCGCGACGAGAACGGCAATTTGCTTTTCCGTCCCGGCGGACATGGCGCGCTCATCTACAACGTCAACAACCGCGACGCCGACATTCTCTTCGTAAAGAACATCGACAATGTCACCAAGGATCAGAACCTGGTTCCCACCATTATTTACAAAAAGGTGTTAGCAGCCTATTTGGCACAGTTGCAAAGCATTCAGTTCCAATATCTTAAAATCTTGGAAGCCGGCGAGGTCGATCCGATGGTGCTATGCGAAATCATGGACTTCGCCGAATCGAAACTGATGATTTCTGTCGGGGAGCAACCCACTGCCGAGGAATTGTACGCGCTGATGAACCGTCCGGTGCGTCTCTGCGGCATGGTGAAGAACGAGGGCGAGCCCGGCGGCGGTCCCTTCTGGGTGCGCGACACCGAGGGCAACTGCTCGCTGCAGATTGTGGAGTCGTCGCAAATCGACAAGAACGACCCCGAGAAGGCCGCCATTATGGCGAAAGCCACGCACTTCAACCCCGTGGATATGGTGTGCGCCATCAAGAACTACAAGGGCGAGAAGTTCGACCTGCTACAGTACGTGGATCCGAACACTGGTTTCATCTCTTCGAAATCCTACAATGGTAAAACATTGAAAGCCATGGAGTTGCCCGGTCTATGGAACGGTGCGATGGCCAACTGGATCACCGTGTTCGTGGAGGTTCCGTTAGCCACGTTCAATCCCGTGAAAACGGTGTTCGATTTGCTGAAACGGAACTAGTTTATGATTGATTTAACGGGGTATTAAAACCCGATTGCCAGACAAAACGCATATACCGGCAGGGTGGCGAAAAGAATGGAGTCAAGGCGATCGAGGACTCCCCCATGCCCGGGTATGAGGTTCCCGCTGTCTTTCACTCCTGCTTTGCGTTTAAACAGTGACTCGATGAGATCGCCGACCAGACCGAAAATTTCCGTCAACAAGGCGAGAACTATCCATTGCCAAAGGGTGAAACCGGTGGCTTGGAAATAGGGAATTAGCGACAGCACCCATGCGAGCAGAACCGTGATGGCACAACTGCCGAGGAACCCCTCCCAGGTTTTGCCCGGCGAGATTTTTTCGGCAATTTTATGTTTGCCGAAAAGAGACCCCATGACGTAAGCGGCTGTGTCGGACATCCAGATTATGATAAAAAAGGCAAGAACTTGTTCGGGGGCTTGTGGTATCCAGATCAGAAACAGCACGCACAGCGGCAGCACAATCCACATCTGGCCTAAAAAACCGAGCCCCATCCTGCTCATTGAGGAATCTCTATTTTGTATGAGTTCTGGAATAAAAATTGAGACGAAAGCAATGCATAGGAGCAATAGCCACGGAATGGACGGAGCTCCTTCAAACTTAAGAATCTCGAAATTAAGAAAACATGCAATGACACAAAAAGCCGAAACCAGCCAAAAGGCGAAACTTGGGCGGAGTGTGGGGTCTTTACAAAGTTTATAAAATTCGTAAAGACCCACTATGACAAAGAAAATGGCCAACGGGACGGCAACCCACGGGGTTAACACAGCCGCCACCATAAGGGCGATGTACACAATGCCGGATGCTGTTCTAACGAGTACCTTACGCATTTTGAGATTTCATTTCGTCCAATAAAAGCAATACGTAACGGGGATTCTGTGGAGTACGCACTTCCTGCCCGTCAACTTTGGGCAAAATGGTCGGGGTGACGAATTCGATACCGGCCTCAATGTCTTTGGTGAATTTGAGGTTCCTTTTGAGAGCACTCTCAAAATCTGGAACGATGTCGTTCATACGGGAAATAACAATCACATCGCGGGCGATGTTGCGCATGGAGATGAAGCGCGCCACGGGCTGAGTGAAACCGATGCTGCCGGTGCGCGCCACGAGTGTAGTAGAGAGAGCCACCACCGCATCGATGGTCATATTCGCGGAAATAGCATTGATATAGTTCATTTCAGCATATTCCAGATCGGAGCAGAGATTGTTGTGGGTGTTGAGAACCACATTGTAACGCTGGTCATCGGCAAGTTTTTTCAAGTATTTGAGACGGTCCTCGCGATTGTGGCACCGCAGGATTTTGCCTCCGTTAGCCCTGAAATTGTTCCAGAACTCCACGTAAATATTTTCCATGGGGTCAAGGAACTGCAACGACGGCATTCCTTCATCAAGGTGGTCATGCGAGACGTTGGTTTTGCGGATTACGCCCCGTATGTATTCTTTGTCTGTTATAAACGTGTTTTCACTCATAATTCTTCATTATTCGTGGGTTCTTGGGTGTTATCGGATGCTGTGTCTTCGACTTTGGCGGAAGTTTCCGGTGTTTCGAAAGGTCTGTCGCCGAGGATGCGTTGCACGTCTTCGGCGAAAATGACTTCGCGCTCAAGCAGCAGTTCGGCCAACTGTTGTACATTATCGTAGTTTTCTGTCAGAATATTTTTAGCCCGCTGATAGGCCTTTTCGATAAGCAGGCGCACGCGCTCGTCAATCTCCTCGGCGGTTTTCTCACTATAGGGTTTGCCCACGGTGTATTCCTGTTGTCCGGTGGAGTCGTAGTAGCTCACATTCCCGATCTTCTCATCCAAACCGTAATAGACGACCATGGCGTAGGCCTGCTTGCTGACGCGTTCGAGGTCGTTAAGGGCGCCGGTGGATATTTTGCCGAAGAAAACCTCTTCCGCGGCCCGACCGCCCAGCGTGGCGGACATTTCGTCGAAAAGTTGTTCGGTGGTGGTAAGTTGTCTCTCTTCGGGGAGGTACCATGCGGCGCCGAGGGCTTTGCCGCGCGGCACGATGGTTATCTTTACCAACGGAGAGGCATATTTCAGCATCCAGCTCACGCAGGCGTGGCCGGATTCGTGGTACGCGATGGTCTTCTTTTCCTCAGGAGAGATGACACTGCCCCGTCGTTCCAAACCGCCGATGATGCGGTCCACCGCGGCCAGAAAGTCCTCCTTCTCAATCTGTTGCTTGCTCTGACGGGCGGCAATAAGCGCGGCCTCGTTGCAGACGTTGGCGATGTCGGCGCCGGAGAATCCGGGAGTCTGTTTGGCGAAAAACTCAAGATCGACATCAGGGCCGAGTTTGAGGTTGCGCACGTGCACACCAAAAATGCCTCTGCGCTCGTTAAGGTTCGGCAACTCGACCTGAATCTGACGGTCGAAGCGTCCGGCGCGCAACAAGGCGCGGTCAAGGATATCGGCACGGTTGGTCGCGGCCATGATGATGACACCGGCGTTGGTGCTAAAACCGTCCATTTCGGTAAGCAACTGGTTTAGCGTGCTTTCGCGCTCGTCGTTGGCGTTTGAGAACGCCCCTTTGCCACGGGCTCGACCGATAGCGTCAATCTCGTCGATGAAGATGATGCACGGGGCTTTTTCTTTGGCCGTGCGGAAAAGGTCTCGCACGCGGGAAGCGCCAACTCCCACAAACATCTCTACGAAGTCGGAACCCGACATGGAGAAGAAAGGAACATTGGCCTCGCCCGCCACCGCCTTGGCCAACAGGGTCTTGCCCGTGCCCGGAGGGCCGACTAACAGTACGCCCTTAGGAATCTTACCGCCCAAAACCGTGTATTTCTGCGGATTCTTCAGGAAATCGACAACCTCTTCGATTTCGAATTTCGCACCTTCCAGACCAGCCACATCCTTGAATGTGACCACTTGTCCGGATTTCTCATCGAACTCCTGCGCGCGCGACTTACCGATGTTGAAAATGCTGTTTCCACCACCGAGTCCGCCGCCGCCTCGCATCGAACGAATCGAGAAATAATAGAGAAGGAATATCAACAGAACGGGAAATATCCAAATCAGGATTTCAAAACCCCAATTCTGGGAGTTGTCCTGTTTCGTTGAAAACTCGTACTCCTTAGCCACCTCGTTTGCCACCAATGTACTGTCCTGCGCCAGGCGCTGTTGCACGCACTGTTCCTTGACTGCCTTGAGGTTTTCGTTATAGACTTGCAGATCTGTGACCACTAAGAAGTACTGGGGACCCTCCGTGTTCTTGCTTACCTCCACGTATGCGGGCTCAAGTTCCAACGAGTCGCGTTTCAGAAAAATATTAAGTTGAGAATTCTTCTTCACATACTCCACATGATCAATGTCACGGCTCTCAACAAGTTGGTAGAACTCCATATCATTCACCTCCTTGGCCGATTCGCCGCCGGAGAAGAAATAGATCGCGATCAGGATGACCGTGACGAGGATGTAGAAAAGAGACCAGCTGAACTTCTTCTTGCCCCCGCCCTTGTTTTCCTGCCCAAAATTCCATTGCGGTTGTCTCTGACTGTTGTTGTTATCTGTTGTCGGCATCTTTTTCTGGCTGTTTTTGTTTAATAAACATCTAATTATCAATAAGATCCATATTAAAACTTCTGAATATCCGCATCTCCCCAAAGGGACTCAAGTTGGTAGTGCTCCCTGGCTTCAGGAAGGAAAATGTGGACCAAGATGTTGAAATAGTCGAGCAGCACCCACTCTTTGTTTTCCAAACCTTCGACATGCAGCGGCTTGATTCCTGCCACGCGCTGGGTCTGCTCCTGCACAAAATCGCACAAAGTCTCCACATGAGGCTTGGAATTGCCGGTACAGACGACAAAATAATCGAAATAGACGTGGTTGATTTTCTTCAAGTTTACGCAATGGATATCCACTCCCTGCTTCTCAATCAGAGCTTGTATGATTAACTCCTCCAGGTTTCCTTCGTAAGGAATACCCTCAAATTTCACTTTTCTCTTTACTGTCATTATACTCTATTTAAAACGGTTGCAAAAATACTATTTTTTTTATACTTTTGCGGCCGTGAATTTTATACCAAAAAAGTATGAGAAAATATTTTATCCTTACAGCGGTTTTTGCTTTGTTAACCAGCATGTTATTCGCCCAGACAGAAAGTGGCGAGCTCCCTTATTCATTTACGCAGAAGGGAATTTCCCAGTCTCTGGACATACAAAAAATGCCTACAACGGATGTGGAGAAGTTGTTGAGCGAGGACGCGTCCATGCAGGACAAGTCTCATCCATTGCGTGTCGGTATCGGTTATTCGGTGGACAAAACGTTCAATAATTCCGGCCGTAAGGACATCATGGCGGATGGCGGCACGCTCTGGCGCGTCAAATTTGTTTCCGAAAATGCCGTGATGAGTTATCTGGTGTTCGACAAATTCAATATCCCGGATGAGGGCAGATTATTTATCTACAGCCCTGACAAAGAGCAGGTTTTTGGTCCCTACACTAACGCCGATGTGCAGGAAGTGGGAAAGTTGGAGACAGACAATATCATCGGAGACGAGTTGATTGTGGAGTACTATGAACCCGCCAATGCATCGTTCAAAGGCGAAATAAACATTGCTGCTTTGATGCACATATACAAGGATTTCCTTAACGTGAGCAAGGATGGCAAAGGGCCTATCGGCACTGCGGAAGGCAACTGCCACATTGATGTGGCTTGTCCCGACGCGCAACCTTGGCGCAACCAGGTTAAATCAGTGGTTTGCATCAGCATTACCGCCCAGGTTACGGAAGGTGGATCTACAGGGTGGGCGTCTTTCCTCTGCTCCGGCGCCATGATTAACAATGTTCGTATGGATAAGACGCCGTATGTGCTCTCCGCCGATCACTGTGTGGAAGCATCCGACCAAACCCATAAGTTCTACTTCAACTATCAGACCAACGAATGCAACGGCACTACCGGTTCTTTCAAAATTGCCAACGGTGGCGTTATTGTTGCCCGTTCCAATACCACCTCCACGACGGCCGGGTCTGACTTCTTGTTGCTGAGAATCACCGGCAATATCAATGCTACTTTCCGCGACAGTATCTTCTTTGCCGGATGGGATCGTTCCGGCGCGGCCTCCGTGGGCGCAGGCATCCACCATCCCGGTGGCGACTGGAAAAAAATCAGTTTTCCGTATAATGTGACAGCGCCTACCTCCGGCACCTACGCCAACAAATATTTTGTTGTCCGTTGGCGTACTAACCCCAACAAAGGTGTGACCGAGCAAGGTTCTTCCGGTTCCCCGCTATTCAATGCCAACCAGCGGATTATCGGCACCTTGACAAGCGGCAGCAGCGCTTGTAATTATATGACCGGCACCGACAACTATGGCAGAATGTCTTACCATTGGACGAACAACAACAACTCCAACTCCGCCCGCAAACTTCAACCCTGGCTCGATCCCGACAATACCGGCGCAGTCTCTATCCCTGGCATGAAATATGACGGCACCGTAGTCGTTGGTATTCAGGACTATGAACGTTCTTCCTCCACCTTTGAAATTTACCCCAACCCGACGCAAGACGGTCGAATCACCATCCAAGGTGAATTTATTCCGGAAATGGCTGTTTGCAATGTGTATAATGTTATGGGACAATTGGTTATGAGCCGTAATATTGTCACCGACGCCTCATTCACGATGAATGTCAATGCCCTTAAGGATGGGGTATACTTCATTGAATTGGTCGGCTCAGAGCGCGTCTACAAATCCAAACTGGTCATTGCCCGATAGTTGTGGACAACGTCCTGCTCTCCACTGCATACCTGCCGCCGGTTGAGTACTTCGCACTGCTTCTGTCCGAAAATGTCGCCATTGAACGCGAGGAACGGTATCAGAAGCAGTCCTACCGCAACAGGTCGGTCATCATGAACGGTAACGGGGCACTGAATCTCATCATCCCCACCGTACATGACGGCAGAATGGGCATTGTAAAGGACGTTCGCATCGAATATACAACCCCATGGCAACGCGCGCATTGGCGTTCCATTGAGTCCGCCTATAACAACACCCCCTACTACCTGTACTACAAGGACGCGTTAAAGCCATTCTTCGAACAGCAGTTCGTGTTTCTATTCGATTTCAACCTCCATCTTGTCCAGACTTTGATGCAGTTGCTGCAACTCAACAAGGATATCCAAACGACCACTGAATTTTCACCTTATACCGCTGACGATACACGTCTGCTTATCCATCCGAAACAATCTCGCAGAGAGGATTACCCTTTCCGGCTTAAAACGCCCTACTATCAAGTTTTTGAGGATAAGTTCGGGTTTGTGCCTAACCTCTCCGTTATAGACCTGCTATTCAACGAAGGGCCTCAGTCTGCGGCTTACCTCCGACAGCTCCAGACGCAATTCGAAAACCGCTAATATGTCAAACGAGAAGATCACCATTTGGGAACGCCTCTTTATCCGCATTAAAAGCATTGTGGACAAGTTTCTCTATTATGACAATCTCTTTGACGACAATGTTTGGCAGGTCCGTTTTTCCAAAGTTAACAAGAAAAACATCAAATACAAGATTGATAAAAGCCAGTTCTCCTTTGCGCTGAAGAGTATTGACGATGTGTTCAAATATTTATGGATGATATTGTTGGCGGGCGCGCTCGTGGGCATGCTGGTATTATGCCAACATATCGGCATTTCCGACCGTGAGGTGGCGCAACACGAATATTCTGAATTGCTCTACAACCACTTCCACCACATCGGCGACCCAGATGCATACAAGGCTCACCCTTATGCGCGTACCCAAGCGCAAACTATTGATTTGCTCATATACACCATCTCCAAACATCTAAATATCAGTGATATATACACATTAAGGCATCTCATCAGTACGATTTTCGGGTGGTTGTTGGTGGCCTATCTTTCCCTTATCCTATTGAGGGCGTTCAATTGGCGGGCCGCCTTCTTTACGGCTTTCTTTCTGCTCCTGTCCCCGAGGTTTTTCGGTTACTCGTTGAGCAATGTCGTGGACGTGACGTTTGCCTTCTTCTTCATTTACAGCATTATGCAGATGTACTATTTCAGTCGAGAACTGCCTGTTATCCGCATTTCGCGGCTTATCCGGATTGCCATCGGCATACTGCTCACTTTATCCGTGCACAACGCCGGCTCCGCCCTACTCCACCTTTTCCTGATCTTTACGCTACTGAACTTTTTCCTTTACAACCCTATCAAGAAAATTTTCACGAAAGAGTACTTGTCGGCATTGGCGAAGGTTTCCCTTGCCGTGCTCGTTATGTGGATTGTGGTTTGCACGGTCCATAGTCTTAGCACTTTCTATTTGGAAGTCTCCATTATCAGGCCTAACGAGGCTTTCGCTTCCTTGGTGACCAACATCCCTTGCGACCAGAATCAGATTTTCGAGGGACACCTGATCGGTCCAGACAACTTTCCTTCACGTTATCTAATTAAATATTTGTATATTACGACCCCCACTGTGGTGCTCATCAGTCTGCTGCTCTTCTTCGTGTTCTTCAAAAATGCCATCAAATCGCTGAAGCCCTTTTCCATCTTCATATTTATATACACCTTCCTCTTCTGTATCAACCGTGTGAAGACACACTACATGAACCCGGACACGTTATGGGCCATACACTACTGCATCTATCCGTTGTTCATGCTGGTTGCAGCGAGCGGCTTGGAGTGCACGTTACGGCAGATTGACGACCGCTACACGAACTTTGTGATTTTGGGGCTCATGGGGCTTCTCTCGTTTATGCCAGTCCGACATATCCTCAAAAACAGTCCGTACACTACCATCTATTTTAATGAGATTTCGGGCGGTATTCACAACGCTTACGCAAAATATGCCCTTGACAGCAACTTCGAGGCGAACAAGGAGGCTAACGAGTGGATGAGCGACTACATTTACTCCCACGACATCGGCAGACACTATACTGAGCGGCCGGTGGTGGTGGCTACCAACGGCAATGCGGCTTGTTCCCTGTTCTATGGCGAAAACCAAGATATCGAGCTCATATTCAAGGACTACGATCGACAGGATTCCACCTGGGATTACTACGTGGCCTACTGCAACCAGATTCCGATCACGCAGTTGCGCAATGGCACATGGCCACCCGACAGCACCATGCATCTGATGACCTTCGAGCAGAAGCCCATGGTCGCTTTTTACCGCAACGAGGCCAGTTTCCGCCGCTGGGCCATTGAGGACACCCTCGCCATGCTCGCCGACTCCCTGCTCATTGCCATTCAAAATGACGAAGTTGCACATTAATAGTGAAACCTGAAACTAAAAAATTCGCCCCACTATCGCACATCACAAAAAAATTGTATCTTTGCAGCCTGAAATTGAAGTTATGGAAAACGCCACGTTAGAACAGAAAGTCATATCTATTATCGACCAGATCCGCCCCTACCTCGAACAAGACGGAGGCAACATCGAATTCGTGGAACTGACGAGCGACAATATCGTCAAAGTCCGCCTGCAAGGCGCATGCGGCACTTGTCCCCACGCCAAGATGACCCTCAAGAACGGCGTAGAACAGACGATTAAACACTATCTCCCCGAGATCGACCATGTCGAAGACGTGGTACTCGGGTTTTAAGACTTGAGACTTGAGACTTAAGACGTAAGACTTTTTTAAGAAAAAGGATATTCTTTAAGCAGCCTCGAAGAGGCAACAAAAAAAGGAACAAAACAAACGAAATATGGGCCTCAAATGCGGCATAGTCGGATTGACGAACTCGGGTAAGACCACGATGTTCAACTGCATCTCCAACACAAAGGCGGAGGTGACGGACTTCGCATACAGCACCAACAAGTCCAATATCGGCGTGTGCGCGGTGCCGGACGAGCGTCTGACCCACATCAACACATTCGTTAAGGCTGACAAATTGGTTTTCGCCAACCTTGACCTCGTTGACATTCCCGGTTTGGCAAAGGGTGCCAGCACTGGCGCGGGCATCGGAAACAGTTTCCTTGCGGACGTGCGTCTGTGCGACGCGCTCATCCACGTGCTGCGCTGTTTCGACAACCCTGCACTACCCCACGAGGAGGGTTCTGTTGATCCTGTCCGCGACATTGAAATCGTAGATTTCGAGTTGCAATGCAAAGATTTGGAGCAGATAGAACGTAAAATAAGCAAGGTCGAGAAAGCGGCAAAAGTCGGCGAGAAGACCGCCAAGCACGATCTCGAAGTGTTGTTGAAATACAAGGCGCATTTGGAGGGGTTCCAGAATGTTCGTACGTTGGAAGTCACTCCGGAAGAGCGTGCAGTGGTGGCAGATATGATGCTGCTCACCGAGAAACCCGTGATGTTTGTCTGCAACGTGAACGATGACGATGCGGTCAACGGAAACGCCTATTCCGAGGCCGTGAAGAAATACGTGGAAGAGAACGGCGGAGAGATGTTGGTGATTGCAGCCAAGATTGAGTCTGAAATCGCCGAGTTGGAGAGCGAGGACGACCGCAAAGTCTTTTTGGAGGACGTAGGCTTGACCGAGCCGGGCGTCAACAAGGTGATTCGTGCGGCTTACAAGATGTTGGATCTCATCTCCTTCTTCACCGTGGGTGGCAAGGAAAACAGAGCCTGGACCATCAAGCGGGGCATGTTGGCACCGCAGGCAGCGGGTGTCATCCATAGTGACCTGGAACGCGGTTTCATCCGTGCGGAGGTCATCAAATACGACGACCTTGTGAAATACGGGTCGGAGTTGAAATGCAAGGAAGCCGGCAAATTGGCGGTGGAAGGCAAGAATTACGAAGTGCAGGACGGCGACATCCTTCATATCAGATTTAACGTTTAACGGTTAACGAAACTCCTTTAACCATTAACCGTTAACCATTGAATGCGGTAGTAGCTCAGTTGGCAGAGCGGCGGCTTCCCAAGCCGCAGGTCGCGGGTTCGAACCCCGTCTACCGCTCATCTGTAGAGACGTGCCATGGCGCGTCTCTACGTTCGTTTAAATCGGGACAGAAACGGGACAAAATTGTTCCAGTGGAATTATATAATTAAGACAAGGGGAAGAACAAACACTGTAAATGAAAAAAAATGTATCTTTGCGCTCGAAAACCTATATAATGATGGATTATGACATATCTGAACCAATTTCACAAGGAAGTGACGAAGCGCAAGAAGCGGAAAATCGCCGCATCGCAGAAATCGCCGATGAGCTCTGCCGACTTTGCCGAGTACATGAAACGCAACTTGGAACTGGCAAAGGCGATGTAAGCACTTTTGAAACCGAACAACGGGCGGCCGAACAGTTGGCAAATCCAAAGGTTGTTGGATTCCAATGACGGATGTTTTTCATCTTGGTGTTCCCGGACCCAGTGGCCATGAAAATGACCTACATGGCAGCACTGGGCTTTGAAAAGACTTCCGAAGAGGGACATTTCACCAATGGAGAGTACGAGGCTTGGGATCTCCTTCCACGCAATGTTCTGGTTGACAGTGAAGGTGATATTTTTGTTGTTGATGCTGAAATCAAAAAAGTTCAAAGTTGCGACAAAATAGGTTGAATTTGATTCCAATTAGCAAGGACTGTTTGAGCCTGCTTAACGATCACTTGCCAATTTGAATCTTTGATTATCAGTTCGTCTTCAATATGTCCATTCGTATAGGGTTCTTCATAGTTATCGAGCAAAGTGTTCAATTTGTATAATTCGTTTAAGGCATTATTGGAGTGTCCATATTTCTCCATTACTTTTCTTAAGACTAGTTCTAAATTTAAATCGTCATATAAAGAACACATTAGTTCTGCATACGAAGAAATACGCCCTGTGTCATTGTTTCGATTTAGCCACATTTTTTCTTGCAAATCTACGCTTGACAATTCCTCTATTCTATCGTGAATATACTCTAATTCACAATCTAACAACACTGCTTCATTTTTCACCCTTGCAACAGCTTCATCTACAAGGGAAACCAAATGTTGCCATCTTTCTGATCGCCCCTTTAAACAGTCCATTGTCAATTCTCCGCAGTCTTCTATTTCAAAAAACAATGCTCGAATTTTTCTACTTAAATCATATTGTTTTTTGTCTATAAGATGATTGTCTAAGAGCCTGTTAAGAGAATTATCGTGTAAATAACTAGTTGCACCGATAACAAAATCCTCAAAAACCATCATCTCAATAATATCATCAGCATAATTGAATATTTTGCTTTGACATTTAAATAATGTGTCCTTATATAAGGAATACAACTCTTCAGGGGATATTTCTTTCATAAAATTAAGTTTATAACTCTAATAGGTGTGACAATTTGGCTGCCTGTTTCCTGCTTAAGACAAAAGTTGTCCCATTGACTTTTAGATATCTACATGTTTCACTCAAATAGACATAAAAAATTTGATCATTGTCCAATGTAACACGAATTTCCTTTCTTGGGATGAACTTTGCTGGGACTTTCTTGGCTGTATTGATAACTTTTATCAGATCTGCTTTGCTTGAAACTGGATGATATTCATTCTGTCTGTAAATAGAAACCTCAATGGATTGTATATCGCATTGATTAAAGTTTGTAATCTTCTCGTCACAACTTATTAGGAAAAGCGACATTACAAATATCAACAGAGCGTTTCTTTTCATAATGTTCTCTCTTGTTGTATTCATAACAACTTTTATTTTACACTGCAAATGTACACAAATTTTAAAATAGATATTTAGCTTTTCGAGTCCAAAAAATGCATATTTTTGCCGCAAATTTTGTAGCAAAATACCTAGAACAATGAGTCAAAACTATCCCTTGACAATTTTCCATGAGAACCAGCCGGTAACCATCCGCAACGAGCAGGAATGGGCTCGCTTCGCGCAAGATTTCCACATCATCCACGCATCCGGGGGCATTGTTTCCGATGATAAAGACGACATCCTGATGATCTACCGTCTGCAGAACTGGGACTTCCCAAAGGGCAAGGTCGAGAACGGCGAAGACTGGCCAACCGCCGCCCTGCGCGAGGTGCAGGAGGAGACCGGCTTGAAGGACATCACCCTCGCGGAGCCGCTCCCGAATACGTATCACACCTATATCCTGCACGGAACACCGGTTCTGAAAATCACCCACTGGTACGCCATGCGCGCCCCGCAACAGCCCCTTGTCCCGCAAACAGAAGAGGACATCCAACAGGCATTATGGGTGCCGAAAACAGAAGTGGCTGAGCATCTTAAGCAGTCATACGCGTCTCTCAAGGGGTTGTGGTCAATGATGTGAGACTTAAGACTTTAGACTTAAGACTTAGGATTTAGGATTTTGGAGGTCTTCAAATTTTAGTTTCCAGCGGCGGTGGCTCCAGATCCAATATTCGGGTTTGCGGCTGATGGTCTCTTCCAAAAGTTCAGTGTATCGCTGTGTGATGTAATACGGGCGTTCATCGTTTGGATGCTCCGTAATTACCTGTATTTCAATGCGATATTTCCCAATACGTTCTTTAATGACCTCGTAGTATAGCACGGGGATGTCATATTTGCGAGCGAAATATTCCGGACCATATATCACACCTGTGGTCTGGTTTAAGAAGCGAGTGACATAACATTTATCCGGGTGGCTCGGCGACTGGTCGCTGAGCATCATATAGGCAGCGGGGATGTGGTTCTCTTCGTAGTGTGCGAAAGTTTCGCGGGCGGTGTCGGCGAAGACCACCTCCGTGCCGTTCCGGGTGCGCGCCCTGTTCACCCATTTCTCGAAAACTTTGTCGCTGTTGGCTTTCCCCACCCCGATGCCATGGTGCAGGAACATCTCATCCAGCGCCACAATCATCCATTCCCAATTGTTGTAGTGGCTCGACATAAGTATCACACTCCTACCCTCTCGGAAGAAACGGTTCACCAACTCTGTATCCACACAACGATAACGGTAACGTAATGCAAAACGGGGAATCAGCAACATCTTGATCATCTCCACCGCAATCTGCGAAAGATGCCAGTAATAGCGGTTGCGTATCTGATGGCGCTCCGTATCCGACATTTCAGGGAAAGCATGCAACAGATTGTCATCCACCACTTTGCGACGATAGCGAACAATATGGTTCAGCACAAGATACAATATCGGCAGAAACAGATACAGCACGCATAGCGGTAGCAAGGCAAGAGGATAGCAGATGAAGAAGATGAAGAAAAAAGTCATTTTAATGTAGAATGTAGAATGAAGAATGAAGAATGTAGAATATTATTTTATAAATACATTTGTAAAATAGTGAATATTAGATGGTTATGAAAAAGAGATCGGTAGAATAATTTTTCGCAAAATCAAGCAAATTGTTATAGTGCAATGGGGTGATTTTCAAAATTTCCTCATATTCGCCGGGATGTTTCGCCCCGACATGTACGGGTTGGATGCCGGCATTCACGGCAAACTGCATGTCAGAGAGACTGTCGCCAACCATAACGGAATCGGCGAAGTCAATGTCGGGGAAGTCGGTCTTGGCCTGTAGCGCCATCCCAATCTCGGGCTTCCGGCAGCCGCAATGCTCGTCGGCCTTGTGAGGGCAGCAATAGACGGCGTCCAAAGGGGTGAGATTCTCCTCAAAAGTGACGCACATTCGGCGATGAATCTCCTCTATGTCAGCGAGTTTGCAAATCCGCTTGCCCACGCACTGCTGGTTGGTAACCACGATGATGCGACGGAACTTCGGTCGCAGCCACTGCATGGCGGTAAGCACCCCGTTGATAAGCACAAACTCATCCGGCTTGCGTACATATCCTCCCACAATCTGCACGTTTATCACGCCATCGCGATCCAAAAACAAGGTGTCTTTCATCTTAAATCGTATATAATGCTGAAATATAAATCAAACGTTCTGGCCCGCCTTCCGATTGCTTACTTGCGACGGCGCTTCCTGTTTCTGTTCCTCCGACCCGAAATTGGATTTGAACCTATTCTGCATCGACGTTAAACGGTTCAGGTTGCGGCGCGACAGCATGAGCATGAACATCACGGCTATGGCAATCAGCACAATAACCCACTTAGTGAATTTGAAGTATTTAACCAATATGGTGAATACAAAATAGAAAACAATCACAAAGCGCACAAGAGTCCAAACGATGACTGCAAGCATATTGGCACGATTCTCCTTCACCAAGTTGCGATACAGGTCGTGTACTTTCGGACTGTTGCGCACGATGCCGAAAAGGAACGGGGATATAATCAGCAGCGAGATAATCGCGCATATCGCATTGAACAGCTTGACAGGAATCTTCTCCACGTAAGGCATTTTCCCAATCAAAGGCACCAAATACTCGAACAGGAATACCAGTGTGGCAAACGACAGTACCGAAAAAATCAGGACATTGCCAATAGTGCTCTTGATTATGCTGCTCCAGTTCTTTTTTCCATCCTTGCTTGCGCCGAACAGCGCGTATGCGTCCATGCGCGCTCTTGTTTGCGGGGACATCCGCTTTTCCATCAGATTATATACCGGCGTGGCCAGTTTTATCCAATAGGGCGTGGTGAACGTGGTGATGACTGACGCCGCGATAATCACCGGATAGATGTAGGACGGCATCACATGCTGCGCCACACCCACAGAGGCGATGATGAAGGCGAACTCCCCGATTTGCGACAGTGTGAAACCGGTTTTGACGGAATCTTCCAAATTCGCGCCGGCCACCAACGCCGAGGCCGACGACACAAAAGCTTTGATAACCAGTGTTATAATGACAAGTGCAAGCACCAATTTCCAATACTGGAGTAAAATTTGCGGGTCTATCATCATGCCTACGGAGACGAAAAAGATGGCGGAGAAGAGGTTCTTGATACTTTCTGTCAGATGCTCAATGCGATCGCTTTCATCCGTTTCAGCCAAAATGGAACCGATGACGAAGGCGCCAAGAGCGGAAGAAAAACCTACCTTGTTGGCGATAATCACCATGGCAAAACAAAGTCCGATGGAAATTATGAGCAGATTTTCATCGTTGATATATTTCTTGAATTTTCGTAACAAGGTGGGAATCAGATATATACCAACCACAAACCAGAGAATAAGGAAGAAAACGAGCTTTACAATACTCATCAGCATCTCCTTGCCGGGCATAGAGTTCTTACTCGCAGCGACGGTGGAAATCAACACCATCATAACGACGGCTACAATATCTTGGATAATGAGGACGACCATGGTGAGGTCGGCAAACGACTGTCCTTTCACATTGAGGTCGTCGAACGCTTTTATGATGATAGCCGTGGACGACATCGCCAGCATACCGCCGAGGAAGATGCTCTCCATAGCCCCCCACCCCATGACGAGGCCGAGTAGCGCGCCCACCCCAATCATGCCGATAATGCCAAGAAATGCCGTAATAAAGGCTTTGCTGCCCACAGACATCAACTTCTTGAAACTGAACTCCAGACCTAGACTGAACATCATGAAAATGATACCAATCTCAGACCACACCTCCACATCGGCCACATCCGTGACTGTGGGGAAAATATGCAAGTGCGGGCCCACGAGAAAACCGGCCACCAAATAACCTAACACCAGAGGTTGCTTCAATAGTTTGAATATCACAGTCACCACACCTGCCGAGGTGAGTATCAGCGCCAAATCCGAGACCAAACGTAAGTTTTCTGGCATAATTTACTTTTTAACCGAATTAGAATGAATATGCTTTTCCCACTTCCATGCAGACTCCATCATATCGTGCACATCATAACGGCAGTGCCATCCAAGGCGTTCGTTTGCGCGAGTGCTGTCGGCATAGATGGCAGGGACATCGCCGGGACGACGGTCTCCGAGCACATAGTTCAGCTTTTTGCCGATCACTTTTTCGGCGGCGTCCAACATTTCCAAGACGGAGAGTCCGTTGCCGCTGCCCAGATTAAAGACTTCACATCTATCGGCATAGCGGCCCTCCACGAGGTAATCCATGGCTTTCACATGCGCATCGGCGATGTCACAAACATGCAGATAGTCGCGAATGCAGGAACCATCGCGGGTGTCATAATCCGTGCCGAAGACGGTCATCTGCTCCTGCACGCCAGACGCCACCTGCATAATGATGGGTATCAGGTTGTTGGGTTTGTCAGGGGAAAGTTCGCCGTTGAGTCCGGTGGGATGTGCCCCCACAGGATTGAAATAACGCAAGATAAGGGCACTCATCGCTTCATTGGCCACCAACTCGCTCTTAATCATCCCTTCACAGATCTGCTTTGTATGGGCGTAGGGACAGAACGCTTCGCCCAGCGGAGTCTGCTCATCGACCGGCAAATTCCGGATGTCGCCATAGACCGATGCGGAAGAGGAAAACAACAGATGCTTGACGCCGAAACGCTCGCAGGCCTCCATGACGTTCATCATAGTGCCGAGGTTGTTGCGGTAGTACATCAAAGGCTTCGCCACGGATTCGCCCACGGCTTTGAAGGCGGCGAAATGGATGATGCCGACAACATCCGGATTTTCCTCAAAGACTTTGAAGAAAGCCTCCTTGTCGCAAATGTCCAACGGGTAGTTTTTGACTTTCACGCCGGTAATCTCCTCCACACGCCCCATCGTCTCCGGCGTACTGCGCACGCAGCTGTCCACCGAGATGACATCGTATTTCCCGCTTTCAATGAGCGCGATAATCGTGTGCGAACCAAGATATCCGCACCCACCCGTAACCATAATTTTCTTTTTCATATCAAAAAGTCAAAAGTCAAAAATCAAAAGTCAACATACAGCACGCCCATACCCCTGCCGCGGCTGGTCATCTGGCAGATACGCGTTTCCCCGACCACTCTCGGGGTCTTGAACTCTTCGTGGGAGTGGCCGCCGATGATCACATCGATTTCAGGCACCTGGCGTGCCAGTTCGAAGTCGTTGTCGCGGGTGGAAATGGTGTCAATGCCGAGGTGGGAGAGGCAGACGATGAGATCGCATTGTTTGGCTTGCAGTTCGGCGACCACCTTTCGGGCGCACTCCACGGGGTCAAGATAGGTGACCTCTTGAGCAATCTTCGGCGCGACGTAGGAATTGAGATTGACGCCCAAACCGAAAATGCCAATCTTATGGCCGCCGCGTTCCACAATCACATAGGGTTTGACCACTTTAGCCAGTTTTTTATTGGAAAACTGGTAGTTGGCGCACACAATGGGGAACTTTGCAGTTTTGAGGCGGGTGGCGAGCGCGGCACTGCCATTGTCGAACTCGTGGTTGCCCAGCGTTGCCGCATCATAGCCCATCTCATTCATCAGCCGGACTTCAACGTATCCCTTGTAGAAGTTGAAATACGGGGTTCCCTGCGAGAAGTCGCCGGCATCAAGCAATAGACAATAAGGATTCTGCTCCCGCACTTCCCGGATGGCCGCATCCCGACGCAAGAATCCGCCCATGTTCGTATCCGCCTTGTAGGTGTATGGGTCGATTTGACTATGCGTATCATTCGTATGCATGATCACCAACGGCTGAGCCTGCATCGAAAAAACTGACAAAAAACTGATTATCAAACAATTGATAAATATTTTTGCTATGTTATCCATATCCAATATTATTGACGGCAAAGGTACATAAATTTCAAATATACACAGACATTATGGAATTGCTGTCTGTAGAGACGGGGCATGCCCCGTCTCTACGAATATCAGATAAAAGGTGAAAAAATATTGAGAAGATAAACTTTGGAGGAATAATGAACAATCCAGTGGTGATTCCTTCTTTCAGAACGATGTCGTAACATTCGTTTTTTTTTATATTTTTGCCCGTTTTATAGTTTATTAAACCAATAAACTACTAAACCTCTAAACGAATAAACCATTAAACCACGTTAACCATTAACCATTCCAATGGCAGACAACGAAGTGAAAAAACTGGCCGGACAGACGGTCATCTACGGCGGGAGCACCGTGCTGGCACGGCTCCTCAACTACCTGCTGGTGCCACTCCACACCTACATCTTCTCCAACGCGTCGGACTACGGCGTGGTGGGAGAACTCTACGCCTGGACCAGCCTCTTTATCGTGATTTTAACCTACGGCATGGAGACCGCCTTCTTCAAATTCTCGCAGGACGACGAGATTAAGGACCGCGTTTACAGCACCGTGGTGGGCTCGTTGCTGGTCACCTCTACCCTCTTCATTGTGCTCTGCTCAGTCTTCGCACAGCCCATCGCCGAATGGTTGCGCTACCCCACCCATCCCGAATACGTGCGTTGGTTTGCCGTGATTATCGGTGTGGACGCGCTTACCTCCATCTTTTTCGCGCACTTACGGTTCCAGAACAGGGCGATGACTTTTGCAGCTGTGAAGATCACCAACATCCTCGTCAACGTGCTGCTCAACCTTTTCTTCCTGCTGCTCTGTCCATGGCTGCTCACGAAAAATCCAAACTCCGCTTTCATCAACTCCATCTACAACCAGGAAATCGGGGTCGGCTACATCTTCATCGCCAATCTTGTGGCCAGCGTGGTCACCTTGCTGATGCTCTTTCCGGGCATTCTTAAGCAGAAGTTCGTGTTCGACTGGCAGCTGTGGAAGAAGATGTTTCGTTACGCCTTCCCGCTGCTGATTCTCGGTCTTGCCGGCATCGTGAACGAAACTATGGACCGCGTGCTTATCAAACGGTTATCGCTCGCCGACGACCCGCAGGCTTCCGTGGGCATCTACAGCGCCTGCTATAAAATCTCCATTATGATGACCATCTTCATCCAGGCTTTCAAATACGCCGCCGAGCCCTTTTTCTTCCGAAAAGCCAAGGATCGCGACGCAAAGGAGACTTACGCCGAGGTAATGACCTACTTCGTACTGGTTTGCTCCATCATTTTCGTCGGCATCATGCTCTACATCGACCTTGTGCAATATTTCGTGGGACCGGGTTACCGCGAAGGGCTGCCTATCGTGCCTATCTTACTGATGGCCAATCTTTTCCTCGGTGTTTTCTACAATCTTTCAATCTGGTACAAACTCACCAGTCAGACCAAATTCGGTGCCTACATCGCTATCTTCGGGGCAGTCATCACCATAGGCCTCAACTGGTTGCTGATTCCGCGCTTCGACTACATGGGCGCGGCCTGGACCACCTTTGCCTGCTACTTCTCCATGATGGTCGTCTCCTACCTTCTCGGCCAGAAGCACTATCCTGTGAACTATAACCTCAAACGCATTGTCTTTTACCTCCTCTTCGCAGTGGCTGTCTTTGGGCTGAGTCTCGGCATCAACCACTTGTTTGGCATTGAGAAAGTTTGGGTGCGATTGGTCGTAAACACAGTGATTTTGATTGGATATTTGGGCGTGCTGGCCTGGATGAACAGGGCGGAGATCCGAAGATTCAGAAGATAGTATTATTCCTTGAGCAGCCCCGTTAGGGGCAAGAGCTCGGTAACCCAGGGTAAGGCCGACAGGCCGCAACCCTGGGATGTATGACGAAGAATGGACTATACCTTAAACAGCCTCGAATATGAACAAAACAGAACAATACACCTCTCTTCTCCCGCAAATCGAATCGGTGATGGACAGCAACGCGGACATCATCGCGAACATGGCGAATATGGCGGCGATGCTGCATGAAACGTTTGGTTTCTGGTGGACGGGCTTTTACCGCGTGATCGGCAACGAACTGGTGCTCGGGCCGTTCCAGGGACCGCTCGCCTGCACGCGCATCGCCTACGGACGCGGCGTATGCGGTACCGCATGGAAAGAACGGCGCACCGTGGTGGTGCCCGACGTGGAACAGTTCCCCGGCCACATCGCCTGTTCGTCGGCCTCACGCAGCGAAATTGTGGTTCCAGTCTTCCGAAACGGGACAATCATCGCCGTCCTTGACATCGACAGCGACCAACTCAACACTTTCGACCAAACGGACGCCGAATTTCTTAAAAAGATGGTGGAATTATTGAAATAACCACACAAAAAAACGCTCGCATAGCCTCTATTTGGCAAGCGAGCGCTTTTTTTATATCAGTCTTCAAAACTACTATTTCTTTTTCGTTTGCAAATCCATGAGCCATTTCAAGAGGTTGGTGACCCTGCTGGTGAAGTTTCCGCTCATGGGCACCAGTTCGGGAGAAATCATTTGATGCTCGTTGTCAAGGTCAATCTTGTAAGCTGATCCCGTAAAGGAACCCACCACTTTTGAACTCGTCACTTTGGAGAGGCTGATGGTGCCCGTATTCATAATGTAGAATTCGTGAGGGTTCACGGCAATACCTACCAGATTGTTTTCGGAAAATTGTCCCGAAATGAGGCTTTCATAGTCAAAATCCTTCAAATCCTCTTCGGTCAGGGTGTTGTTGACGGTAAAAGTGGACCCTTTTTTGATTTTGTTGCCCACCACACGATAAACCAAAAACGGATATTGAAGATCCTCCAATTCATCAATCTCTAACAGCTCTTCAATGTCCATGACCATGGAAAGTCCCACGGCATATTGCGGGTCTGCGTTTTTTTCGAACATGATAATGCTTGCGGTGTATTCCTGTTCTACGGCAGTGTCACCTGAGCCGACAATCGAAGAAGCATTACCCGTTATCTTGTCGATAATGTTGTTAAACATGTTCTCACAAGAAGTGAAAACGGTCATTCCAGCCAAAACGGCTACAAATAAAAAGATTTTTTTCATAACAGTTATTTTATTAAATATTATTTTTCGAATATCAACTACATTCAAGTATGCAAAAATAGAAAATTTTCACATACATAGCTGATGATGTGCGATTTTTTTGTATTTTTGCCGCCGTTTTAAAACCTATCATTTTTAATTGTAACAATATGAAATCAGTATCTATTAGCGGTTCTCTCAGAGAGAACGTAGGGAAAAAAGATGCAAGAGCCCATCGTCTTGAGGGCATGATTCCGTGCGTGATTTACGGCGGAAAGGACCAGAAACTGTTCGTCGTGGACGAGCGCCAGTTCAAAGACCTGATCTATTCACCCGAAGTCAGATATGCGGAGGTAAACATCGACGGTGATGTCCGCAAGGCCATCATTCAAGAGACCCAGTTCCACCCCATCACCGACAAACTGCTGCATGTGGACTTCCTCGAAGTGGTGGACGGAAAGCCCATCACCATTGAGATCCCCTTCAAGGTGAAAGGTACCTCCCCCGGCGTCCTGAAGGGCGGTTTGCTCAAAAAACGCGTCCGCAAGATCAAAGTCCGCGGTCTGCTGGAGAACATTCCGGAAGATATCACCGCTGACATCTCCAATCTGGACATCAACGATGTGACCAAAATCGGTGACATCCAAATGGACAAGCTCGAAATCATTGACAACCCCAACAAGGTGGTTATCGCAGTTATCCCGACTCGTGGCTCCGCAGCTGCCGCCACCGAAGAGGAAACTACCGAAGAAGCTTAATCTTTACTTTTCCATAAATCGTGAAGCCGGCTCGAAAGAACCGGCTTTTTTTTGCATTCGCCTAACTGAAAGAGGCCTCCGTTGGGAGACCTCTTTCATACATTATACATCACATAAAAAATGCAGATCTGCTGGGGATTGACCCTATCGGACCAATATTGCCCGAATCACTGATTGATTTCAAACATCGACTGAATCAAATTAGCATACTGCTTGGCAATTTTTTTCCGTTTCACCTTGAGTGTCGGAGTCAGAAGGCCGTTTTCCTGGCTCCATTCGTCGGCGAGAAGTTCAAACCGCATCACGTTCTCCGTTTTGCTCAACTCCTTGTTGATTCTGTCCACCTCACCCTTGATGAGATTTTTGACATTGAGGTTGTCAATCATCTCTTTCGGATGGGTGTATATGATCTTTTGAGACTCGCACCATTCTTTCACCGCGGTGAAATCAGGAATAATCAGAGCAGCCACAAATTTTTGGTTCTCACCGACCACGACAATCTGGTCAATATATTTAGACTGGGACATTTTCTCCTCAATGATTTGGGGATTGACATATTTGCCCATGGAAGTCTTGAAAATGTTTTTAAGACGCCCGGTGATGACGAGTTGTCCGCGTTCGGTGAAGCGGCCCATGTCGCCGGTGTGCAACCATCCGCTCTCATCAATGATTTCGCGGGTCAGATCATCGCTCTTGTAGTATCCCATCATAATGTTATGTCCGCGGCAGATAATCTCCCCTTCTTTGTTGATGGCCACATCCACGCCGCCGAGCGGAAAACCGACCGTATTGGCCTGACGACCATACTTCTCACGGCAGGAGACGGCGATCACAGGAGAGGTTTCCGTCATCCCGTAGCCTTCGAACACGGGCATTCCGATGGCGGAGAAGAACGAGCACAGAGAGGGCTTCAGGGATGCGGCTCCTGAGACGAGGATATCGAACTGGTCGGCGCCCAAGCCTTCACGTATCTTACTGTAAACCAGTTTGTCGGCTAGTTTATGCTGGAGATTGTAGGCCACGCTGCGGTCTTCTGGTTCAATATTGTATTGCAAAGCCACTTTGACAGCCCATTCGAATATGGAGCGGGCCATTCCGGTCTTGTTCCGGCCGGAAGCCTCGATCTTTTCGTAAAACTTTTCCAAGACGCGAGGCACGGCCGTCATCATCGTCGGATGAACCTCACGCATAGCTTCGGCAATGGTCGCCAAATTGGACACGTAGTACACCGTCATACCCAAATATTGGTACAACAACACAATCATGTTCTCGTAGGCGTGGCAAAGCGGCAGGAAACTCAGGCCCTTTTTCGACCATTTGGAGGGGATCTGTTTGAGGTTCTCCAGCTGGGACATGATATTATAATGGGAGAGCATCACCCCTTTGGGGGTTCCTGTGGTTCCGGAAGTATAGATAATCATCGCACACTCCTTTTCGTCATTGGCAGCCCGCGCTGCAACCAATTTTGATTCATCATAATTCTCTCTTCCCAAGGCAATCAACTGATCCCAGAACGGATAATCCTTACGGTCTGCGAATGTGTAGATATCTTTCAGCGCGGGAAGGGAGGCGGCCACGGACTGGACCTTACGCATCACAATCTCCCCTTCCATGATAACCATCTTGGCTTCACAGTGGTTCAGGATGTATTGGTAGTCTTCGGCGGTGATAGTCGGATAGATAGGAACTAACACACCTCCAATCTGCGTGACAGCCATTTGCGTGATGGTCCACTCCGGACGGTTTGTCGAAATCAACGCCACCTTGTCACCCTTTTGGATGCCCTTAGCCAGTAAGGCGCAACTCAACTCGTTGGCTGTCTTTTTATATAGCTGCGGGGTGTATTCGTTCCATTTGTTCTTGCCGATTTTCCCCGACAGCGCAATCTTCATACCGGGATAGCGCTCCTCCATGTGGAGCATAATGTCATAAATACGTTTTAATTCCATTGGCTTTGGTTTTAATTTCAAGCGGCAAAAAGAGCATTTTTTTCTTAAAAAATCTTAAAAATGTGATGATTTTCCCGTCTATACGGACAAAAACGGCCATGGCGTGACGAAATTACCCCTGTAGGGACGAAATTCTTTTGACTCGATTTCCCTCTTTTGGCAGAAACAACTTGTCCCATCTTAAAGCGACAGGACTTCCGTTACAAAAAAATGTGTACTTTTGCCGATTATTTTGAAACTGATGTTGAACAAACCTATACCGGACTATTATACCACCAAGGACAATATCTTCCTATATTTGATATTTGTCTTCTTTTTCTCGTTAGGATTCGTCAATGTGTTCACCCCGTTCCAGGGTGCATGGTACAATATCCAACATTTCACCCGTGCGCAACTTTTCACCGACACGTTGGTTATAGTTGCGGGAGGGACGCTTATACTCGCTTTGAGCCGTTTCGTGATTTTTCACGTCCATAAGCGAAAACAGCTGAACTACTTGCAGTACTTCACGTGGATGATTGTGGAAGTGTTTTTCATTGCATTGTTATATGCTATTATTGTGCGCTTTGCGGTGGGTGACGTCCGCGATTTCTCAGAAATCTTCACCCGCGCTGTCATTTACGTCCCCACCATTCTCGTCATACCGACCGTTATTTCGCACCTTTATATCAGTTCGCGATACAAAGACGAAAAAATCGAACAACTGGAGTCACAACAGAGCCAAACAGTCCCCTCTTCCACCCCACCCCAGGAAGATGGCATTTCCTTTACAAACGAGTTCTCTGGTGATGATTTCATTCTGGACAACCATCTGACGGCCTCCCATGACGGACAGCTCACGGTAAACCAAACTGTTGCAGACGAGAGGGCTGACGCGGTTTCCGATCCGGCACCTACTCCCAGCAGAATCATCAACTTTTTCGATGACAAAGACGAGCTGCAACTCTCCTTGCGCATAGATCACATCTACTTTATAGAATCAGCCGAGAATTACGTTAATATACACTATAGAAATAAAGAAAACACCGAAAGATTCACCCTCCGGAGCACCTTGAAAAAGCAGCAGGAAAAACTCGAAAAATTCGGTTTCATTCGCTGCCATCGGTCTTATCTTGTCAATTTTGACAACATCATGCTACTCCGAAAAGACAAGAACGGTCCCTATTTGGACTTCGGCGTGCCCGACATGCCCCAAATTCCGGTTTCCAAGACTTATTTGGATGCCGTCACCGCTTACTTTATCAGCAGTAGCGAGAATTAGTGAGCAGTGAGTTGCGAGTAATTAGATATTCCAGGAGGGCTGTAAGCCTGAAATATGTCAACCCAGAGTGAATGCAGTGAGCCCTGGGGCATACAGAAACCCCAAGTCTATGACGAAATACCAATACATCATCGATTACTTCTCGAAAACTCAGCCGGACGTGGCGTCAGAGCTGAACTATGGCAGCGCCTATGAGCTGTTGGTGGCCACCATGCTGGCGGCGCAGTGCACCGACAAGCGCGTCAACATGGTGACGCCAGCCCTGTTCGCCGCCTACCCTACCGTGTCGGATTTGGCAAAAGCGACTGAAGAGGAGGTGCTATCATACGTAAAATCAGTTTCTTACCCCAACAGCAAGAGCAAGCACTTGGTGGAGATGGCGCAGATGGCCGTCAGCGAGTTCGGCGGGGAGATTCCCTGCACAATGGAGGAGCTGACGAAGCTGCCGGGTGTGGGCCGCAAGACCGCCAACGTGGTGTTAGCCTTCGCCTTCGACCAGGCCGCCATGCCCGTCGACACGCACGTCTTCCGCGTCTCGCACCGCCTCGGCCTCGTCCCCGACTCCGCCAAAACCCCGGATGCCGTCGAGAAAGAGCTCGTCAAGCACTTCCCGAAGGAATACATCTCCCGCGCTCACCACTGGCTGCTGCTCCACGGCCGCTACGTCTGCACCGCCCGCAAACCCCACTGCGAAGAATGTGCACTGGCGAGGGTGTGTGAGACACGATCCTGAATACTCTTGCGAGTTCGAGATTCCGTCCTCCTAACGTCGGAAGGAATGGTGACATCTTCAACCCCGTCCAAAAACTTGAAACTTGAAACCTGAAACTTGAAACCATAATGTTAAACGACGAATACTTCATGCACATCGCCTTGCAAGAGGCGGAGGACGCCTACGCGGAGGGCGAGATCCCCGTGGGGGCGGTCGTGGTGCTCGATGACCGTGTCATCGCGAAAGGCCACAACCTGACGGAGACGTTGCACGACGTGACGGCCCATGCGGAGATGATGGCCATCACCTCGGCGGCCAACGCATTAGGAGCCAAATATTTGCAAGACTGTACGTTGTACGTCACCTTGGAACCGTGCCTCATGTGCGCGGGAGCCATCGCACACGCGCAGGTGAAGACCCTCGTGTTCGGCGCAAGCGACCCGAAACGGGGCTACTGCGTCTATACTGACGGTAAATTTCCCTCCAAGGCGGAAGTCCGGAAGGGCGTGCTGGCGGAGGAGTGTGGGAAAATACTGAAGAGATTCTTTGCCGAGAAGAGGCAATAGTCACGCACACACCATTGCGGAAATCAGCATGGCGCAGCGATTAATAATATCGTTGGCTCTCTCAAAGCCTGCATCGCAAATCTTTTTCTCTTTGCAGCCATCGTATCCCATATATAAGTGCATAATCTCGTATCCTGTGTTCACGAAATTTAGCAGCGTGCGGTCGCGCTTGCCAGCCGCTTCCTTGTACTTTTCAATCGACGGGCGTCCCTTGCCCTTGCGTATTGGCAGAACGGCATCAAGAGCAATCAGGCAACCCTTCCACAAAGTGTCACCAGCAATACGGACATATTTCTTGTCCCTATATAGTTTTGTCATCGGATCATACATGGATTTCTCGATGATTTCCTCCGCGTTGCTCACATACCTCCGAGCCTCCTTAATTGGATCAAAATTTTCCATCTCTTTTAGTTTTTCGTTGAGACCGCAAAGATACAATAAATATAATCGCATATCAATGTTTGATAAAATTTTTTATTATATTGAGAATCAGTATGTTGTATTTTTAACCACGTAATAATTTTACAATTAATTGTTAAATTATTATTTTAATATCGCAAAAAAAAAGCGCAGCCCACGGCCACGTCTTGATTGTGAATGATGAATTGTGAATTGAACTAATCGCGGAGACATCGAACGGCAAGGCCGCGGTCTTTAGTGGGGTCACCCATTCCTAGAGTAGAATAATCATAGGTCATAATGATATTTCCAGCCAAAACATCGCTTCTGCTCGTGGATGCCCAAAAATAAGCACCTCTGTTGGAGTAGTTAAACACAGTAATCCAAAAATAGCAACCTGTTGGCACGGCTGTGAAGCCTGTCGCGTTGTTTGATGTCAGATCATTACCCGGTCCGCAAGAGCAACCTGTAGTATCCCAGTAGTTTTGCGCAGCCAATGACTTAGCTATATAGTAGTGGCCAAGGGCACCGCATTGGTACTCGTTATGAGAGGCCAAATAAATACCCAGCGTGTCCCATTCAGCTTGGCTCGGAACATGCCAACCTACCGGACAGATGCCTCGACGGCCTGAAAACGATTCCGTGATGTAATCCGTCGATATGGTATCCATTGCTCCTGCCCAGTTATACAGCAAACCTCTAACCTCAAAAGGCATGTTAGATTGAGTGTGATCGTAGTAGTAAGGTACGTAATTACTGGAATTATAGTTGCTGGAGGTATCGGTACAGCCTAAAGAGAGGTATCCATTCGGCGAGGTGGTGCATCGCATATTCTCTCTTGTCCAACATTGCGTACCAATCCGTACTGTGTTATAGACATTACCCTCATGGTCGGTCACCGTGGCCATTCCCAAACAGGGAAGACTGTCACCGGCAACGGCTCCCGTAAACATCAGCACCACCGTTTGCGACTCGGTCTGAACTTGCGTAACGGGCACACTCCCCACTTCGGCACCATCCGCAACGGTATATGCCACATACTCCATCTCATCACCCACCTCAAACGGATTGGTGGTAGTGGATTTCAAAGTATAGGAGACTGCCGATACCTCACCAACATAGTCAATCGCATTGGAAGTGCCGCCCTCCTTGCAAACCATTTTGATTGTGGAGGATTTCTTGTTCTGACGAGCGGTCAGAACATATATACCCGGAGTAGCAACTCGCACACGGAAACTGTGAAGTCCCGTTTGTGGGAGCGAATATTTGCCCTTTCCTAAGATTCGTCCGTTGATGTCCGCCATCTCAATAGTTACAGTGCCTTTTTCGGCTACAGACAGCATCACGTCGGTAGCGCCACGAAACGGATTCGGGTTGTTTTGAAACAATTGCAGTGCAGCATTGTCCAACGCCCCGAAATCGTCAAGACCTGTTGTGCCCCGCATGGTGAAACTGGTGTCGGGCCAGTAGATTGTTTCCTGCCAGTCGCGGGTGTGATTGGTGATGACCACACGCTCGGGCTGCACATACTGCCCGTAAGCATCCTGCGCAGTGAAAGTAAGCGAAATGGTTTGGGTAACAGCCGACCCGCAGATTGCCAAAATCAATGCTGTGATAAGTATATTTCTTTTCATAACGTTTAACGTGAATCTATGTGATTTTTTCCTCATGCCGCCTTTCCATATTTTGCGAGATTCATAATTCAAAACAGGAAAGATTCGACCTTGCAATTATACAAAAAATATCAACAATCACATCTTACCATAAAATTTTTAGGCAACAATATAGAAGTTGACCCAAAGTGACATAATAATTAACGCAGTCTGAACGGCTGCGTTTTTTTGTAAGTATTATACAATGTTGTTCCGAGACATAAAATTTCGTATTTTTGCACCTAAAATATACAAATTATGTCTACTGACAAATTTATCCCAACACCAACAGGAAAGACCTACAATTTACGTGGCTACCGTTTTGAAATTTATTCCATTGACAGCTTTTGTTTCAATAAAAGCATAGACATATCATCGGCTAATGGGGTCTATTGTTTCACAGCTAAAATCAACAAAGAAATTGTTGGTGATGAACAAAAATACTTCAAAAAACAGCATTCATTGATTTATTTGGGCAAATCCGAGGACAATGACGGTATCAATGGAAGATTAGTTTCGTCACATGAGCATTTTAATGATATTAAAACAATGAACCCTACTTCTTTGGGTATATATGAATGTGTGGATGGCGAAGACCCTAAAAAAATCGAATCGGCAATCTTGGCGAAATACGATTTTATCATCAATAAAGCGGAAAATACAGACAGTAATGGTAAAATGGTTACCGTTGAGGAAGATTAGGTAGTTTTTTCATAGCATTGAACAGTTCTGGATATAAGTGGGTAATCGAGACGAACTTGTCCGTATCTCCGATGTTGTTGTATGCGACATAGCACCCGTCATCCTCAACAACATGCGTCTTTCCACCAGTCTCGTTCTCCAATGACAAGATAGGATTGTTAATTCGCATTCCAGTGTCGCCGAAGAAATGGTCTGGCGAGTCAATAACCTTATATTCCTCGTTTAGTACACAATGTACAACATAATTTAACATGTCACGCAACTGACCTTCATTGAGTCTGATTTGTTTTGTCCCCGTTATGTTTTCTAACAACATCACGCGACTAGATTTCAGATACTCACGAATGTATTTGGATATCGCGGAATCAATGCTTTCGTGCATGTTCTGTGCGTGACAAGCATCGTCCACATATATAGTATCCCCGTCAATATGGTATAGGAAATACCATTTGTCCGTATTTGCCATAAACCCCTTGCCCTTCCATCTGTTGATTGTTGGCTCCCTACGTAACAACCCATTTTCTATTAGGTAAATAGAATTGTAAGCATCATTTATGTTTTTCTCCATTAACTCAAAGGAATATGTGTTTTCATATTTTTTTGACACATTAATTTAATGTAAAAACTACAAATGTTGATATGTACTATCGAATTAATTTGGTATTTATAGCCATCCATTCTCCACATAAATCATTTTTACCGCCTCAAGCGTTATTTTTCGTGATTCCTCTACATCCATATAACCAGTCTTTTGAATCTGTTCCGACAAAATAGTCTTGACATCACCGTTTTCGATGAAAATCTTAGTTCCGTTCACATCAACAGTATTACTTTTCTTCATTGTATTCTTTTTTCTCATAAATAGTTCGTTTTCTATTAATACTGGTGCGTTAATTTTTTAGATTCTCTTGTAACTTATTGATTATATATAAATTATAGCGTTCTTTGACATTTTCGATTTGAAATTCTTTCGTATTTTTACAGATTAATTTCTGTAAAAATGAACTCAGGTAAGTATGTTTTCTCTCAGATAGTTGACTTTCTGAAGATGACCTCATTCAAGAAATTCGTCAAAAGATACAAAGGAGATTACAGAGTGCGTGAGTTGACCTGCCATAACCAGTTGTTGCATCTTCTGTTCGGCCAGTTATCCCCATGCGAATCTTTACGGGACATCTGCCTGTGCTTAGCGGCACCCGAATCAAGCCTCTACCACATGGGGTTCGGCAATACAGTTGACCATACAACTTTGTCCAGGGCAAATGAGAAAAGGGACTATCGGATCTATGAAGAGCTTGGGTATGAACTGATTGAGGTTGTCAGACCATTGTACAAAGACGAGAGGTTGGACGATGTTGACACCGACCTTGCCTTGCTTGCTTTGGATTCGACGACAATATCCGTGAGTTTGAAATTGTGCAATTGGGCACTGGGGAAGTATAGCAGAGGCGATGTGAAAATGCACACGCTTCTGGATCTGAGAGGAGGCATCCCTGTCCAAATCCACGTGAGCGATGGGCGCTGGCATGACAGCAACATGTTGGACAAGTTAGTCGTAGAGCCGGGCGCCATATATGCCGCAGACAAAGCGTACGTGGACTTGGTGGCGCTAAGGAGGATACATCTCTCCGGTGCTTTCTTCGTCGTGCGTCCAAAGAGCAACATGAAGTTCGTGTTCAAGGATGAGTTAATCGACAAAGGGCAAGAGTCGAACATTGTGGGAGATTACGTGGTTGAGTTGGCCGAGAAGAAGTCGAAAGGGCTTTACCCGGACGAGTTGAGATTTGTCAGAGCGGTTGACCCCGAAACAGGGGAGATTATCGATTTCATAACCAACAACTTTGAACTCTCGGCACTTGACATCGCCAACATTTACCGGCACAGATGGGATATAGAGGTTTTCTTCCGATGGATTAAGCAGAACATTGTCATAAAGACTCTTTGGGGTTATTCACGAAACGCAGTCAATACACAACTGTGGGTGGACATCTGCGCATACCTTCTGCTGGCTTGGGTGAAAAAGGCTTACCGTAGCAGCTATACTGTCACGGAAATCGCGACACTTGTAAGCGTCTCCTTATTTGAGAAGACCGACTTGAATGAACTATTGACGGCTCCCGATGAGAAACATAGTCACCTGAATTCCAATCAAAATGTCAAAGAACTAACTTTATTCTAAATTGTCAAATTTTAACGCACCAGTAATAGTTTTCTATTAATATACAAATATTTTTGCAATAATACAAAATTTTCCATTCAAAGTTCTATTTATATAAAAAATAAAACAACAAAACAATAATATAAGTAGAAGACAAATGACCTCGAATAGAAGCGGGGGGGGGGCAAGTTGTAAACTACAGAATGCCGTTTTGATATACAATCAAATCCGAACAGTATAACAACAACACTTACCGTAATAGTAAATGACCCTATGCCTAGCAATCCAGACCGAAGCACGTTGTATTATACGGATGGTAATTATGAATCACAATGTATTGAACTTCAAAACGGAACAAACACAATAACCGATGTATTATATCAACAATATGCATTATTAGATTGTTGTGATAGTGATTACAAATCAATAGACAGAATAACCAACGTAAGCAGTGACATAAGAATAATCTCGTTATACAGTATTGGTAGTTGGGCCCCAAATCCAATTATGATTTCACCATATTATGATGGGTACCACGATGGTCAATTCTATTTAGTTTTACTTGGTGGATTTTGGTATACAAATTCATACAGACCTAATTATACTTTTACACTTTCGTACTATAATCCGTATGATTAATGTGTTACAGGTCAACACCTATATCATTGCCAATTTTTAATCTTTTATCAGGGTGGCAAAAATATTGATTATCAATATATTACAACATCAATTTTTTCTAACGGGGAATAAAATAGCACACACTGGTAAGCAATAAAAAACAGTTTGCAAGATAAATTTTTGGCAGATTTTAAAGATTTTGCCGCATTTGCTGTTCATAAATTGCAATTCACAAATCATAAAAATATTATCTTTGCGGCTGTTTTTTTACGATGAAGAGATGCAACTGCCAACTGCCAACTGCCAACTGCCAACTGCCAACTACTCACTATTCACTATTCACTATTCACTATTCACTATTCACTATTCACTGATCACAAATAAACAAATATAAGTCAAGAATGCAAACAATCAATCCCCAAGAGAATTACGAGGCCAGCAAAGACGCTATCGGCTATGTTGACCGCAAGAAGGCCACGCAGGCCGACTACGACCGCATCGGGTTCATGTCGGGGCTGGAAGTGCACCAGCAACTGGCCACCAAGGAGAAACTCTTCTGCCGCTGTCCCGCCGGCATCTTCCAGAAGCCGGACCAATTTGACGCGGAGCTGCTGCGCCACATGCGCCCCACCCTCTCCGAGATGGGCGAATACGACGGCACAGCGCTCATGGAGTTCAAGACGCGCAAGAACATCATCTACCGTATCGCGCACCGCACGGCGTGTACGTATGAGGTCGATGACACCCCGCCGTTCCCCATCAACCCCGAGGCGCTGCAGTACGCCCTCGAAATCACCCTCGCCTCCAAGCTGAAGGTCGTGGGCGAAGTCCATATCACCCGTAAACAATACCTTGACGGTTCTATCCCGACGGGCTTCCAGCGCACCGCCATCCTCGGCATCGACGGCGAGATTCCGTTGCGCCACAAGAAGGTGCGCCTCATCCAGCTTAGCGTGGAGGAAGACGCCTGCCGCGAGGTTTCCGACATCGGGCACACCCGCATCTATCGCACCGACCGTCTGGGCATGCCGTTGATTGAGACGGTCACCTACCCCGACATGGTGAATCCTGACGAGGTGGAGGAGGCCGGCAACGTGATCCGCTTCCTGAACCGCAGCACCGGTCGTGTGCGCACAGGCATCGGCGCGGGTCGTCAGGACGTGAATGTGAGCTGCAAGGGCGGCACCCGCATCGAGGTGAAGGGCGTGGCCCACACCAAATGGATTCCGGAAGTCACCCACGTGGAGTGCTTCCGTCAGTGGGCACTGCTCGCCATCCGCGAGCAACTCAAGGCACGCATCCAGAAAGAAAATTGGAAAATGAACTATATGGAACTGAATCCCAAAGAGTTCCACTTCTATTTCGACCCCATCACCGACGCCATCAAGCGTGGGGAGAAGGTCTATGCCGTCAATCTGCCGCAGTTTGCCGGTCTGCTGTCGCACTTCACGCAGCCCGGCCATCCGTTCTACTGCGAGTTCGCGGAACGGCTGAAGGTTATCGCCTGCATTGAGCGTCCCAACATGGCCACCAGCGAGGACCTGGAGGACGTGGTGAGCCGCAGCGTGTTCGAGAAGGCAGCCAAGGCTCTGAACGCCGGCGACAACGACGCGCAGATCATCTTCTGGGCGGCGGACGACGACGTGAAGACCGCCTTGGAGACCATCGAGGAGCGTGCGTTGATGGCCTTCGACGGTGTACCGCAGGAGACCCGCAAGGCTCTGCCCGACGGCACTACCATCTTCGAGCGCGTGCTGCCCGGCGCCGACCGCATGTACCCCGACACCGACTCCGCCCCAATCCCGTTGACCAACGACTACATCGAGAGTCTGAAGAAGAACATCCCCGAGTCCATCGCCGACCGTTACGCGCAACTCGACACCTGGGGCGTTCCGAAGGATTGTTACAACTACATCTTCACCCACAACTTCTTCCCGCTCATCAAGCACATCACCACCGAGTTGGGTGTCTGCCCGAAATACCTCGGCACCTTCTTCGGTCACCGGCTCAAGCACCTGCACGGCCAGTACGGCAAGATCCCGTTCTATGCGGACAGAATTTACGACCTGTTTGAATTTTTGGGCACTGAAGGCCTGGACAACTCCATCGCGCCCGAGTTGCTGAAGTTGATGTTCGAGCATCCCACAGCCGATTTCGGGGAGCTGATTGCGCTCACTGGCTACAAAACGATGACCCAGGATGAACTTGTGGAGCTGATGAATGCCGCCGACAGTGCCTTCAAGCCGAGACGCAAGGACACCAACTCCGAGGACAAACGCAACAGCCTCCTCGGCAGCCTTCGCCCGCAGGCCATCGGCAACGCCGCATTCACCGAACTAGCCACCAAATAACTAACAAACATATTCCAAAAAGGGCTGCAAGCCCGACACGTGTCAACCCAGGGTGAACGCAGTGAGCCCTGGGAACATCAAAAAACAAAGAAATATGGAAGAAAATAACGATAAAGTCACATTCCAAGGATACAAAGGCAGAGCACTGGAAATGCTCAAAAAATACGACGTCCATGTGTGGGACAAGGCCGAGGTCGAGACCACCCGCGGACACTTCTCGGGCAAGATCCTGCCCAGGGCCGAGAACACCGACGACATCCACATCGTCATGAAGGTGGCTACCGGCTACAACATCGGCATCGACATTGAGACGGTGACCGGCATGACCGGCGAGCGCGACCCGCAGCCCGTCTTCAAGATTCCGGAGAAGGAGTTCCCCTACACGCCCGGGCTTCCGCACGTGAAGCTCCTCGGCACTGGAGGAACCATCGCCTCTCGGTTGGACTACCGCACGGGAGCCGTGATTCCGGCCTTCTCGCCGGGCGAGCTCTACGGTGCCGTGCCCGAACTGGCCGACATCTGCAACTTGGAGACCGAAAAGGTCTTCGCCGTCTTCTCCGAAAACATGTCGCCTGTGGAGTACAAGGCCTTAGCCAACAAAATTGGCGATGAGATCAAAAAGGGCATCGAGGGCATCGTGATCGGTCACGGCACGGACACGCTGGCGCACACCGCCACCGCGCTGACCTATATGTGCCAGAACCTGCCCATGCCGGTGGTTTTGGTCGGTTCGCAACGAAGTTCCGACCGTCCGAGTTCCGACGCGGCCTTGAACCTCATGCACGCCATGACGGCAGCCGGTCACGGTGACATCGCCGAGGTGATGGTCTGCATGTTCGGGCCCACCAGCGATGACTACGGATTCCTGCACCGCGGCACCCGTGTGCGTAAGATGCACAGCTCCTACCGTTCCACGTTCCGCACCATCGGCGACACGCCGTTGGCCACCGTGAACCGCAGGGATGGCGTGCAGCCCATCAAGGAGGTCTACAACCACCGCCGTCACGGCGAGCAGCACCGCAAGGTCGAGGTCATCACCAACTACGAGGACTATAAGCGCAGTTTGGCCATGAACGACCCTAATGTTACCCGCATTGTGCCCACCTTCGACGACCGCGTGGCCATCCTCTATTACTATCCGGGCATGAAACCCGACGTTTTGGATGCGCTCATCGACAACGGCTACAAGGGCATTGTGTGGGACGGCACCGGCCTGGGGCACGTCAACAAGCACATGTTCGACGCCATCCAGCGCGCCACCGACGCGGGCGTGCACCAGTACATGAGCGTGCAGACCATCTGGGGCTACACCCACATGTTCGTCTATGACACGGGTCGCGACATGATGGCCCGCGGCATCATCCCCGCCGACAACATGCTGGCGGAGAGTTCGTACATCAAGCTCGGCTGGGCGCTCGGCTTGACGAAAGACAGCGGCCAGAAGCGGGAAGATGTGAAGAAGCTGATGCTCACCCCCATCAACGACGAAATCACCCCGCGCGAACCCTACGACGGCTACCTAGTCTATCAAGGCGGCGTGCCGGAGGTCGAGGAGTTTGTGCGGAAGGTGCGGAAATAATGCTGAATGCTGAATGTTGAATTATGAATATCGGGCCGTCACGGGTGTGGCGGCTCGTGTTTTTTATTTGTGGTTGACAAATCAAATTATTTTTGGCTGCCGAAAGAAATAGCAATATGGATAAGTCAATTTTTGCACAACGGATTAAAAATGCGAGAATTATGAGGAGGTTGGTCTCAAACGGAAAAATATCGCGTTGCCGGAACTCATTTCCATCAGAGTGCAGTATGGCATTTCTATTTCCGCTACTTTAATGAGAATGAGGGTTTGATCAGTTTTTAAAATCCGTTGCAGTTTGTGACGGCTTTTTTTTGTATTTTTGCACCGTAAATTGAAAAGTTCAAAGTGCAATTTTGTTTAGACAAAAATCGTTGTAATAATATGATTCACAAAACGTACCATTTTACAGGTTTTTATGACCGGATATTTCGAGTACGTTAAAACAAAAAGGGGCAAATAAGTGGAACTGTCGATACTATTGACATTGATCTCTTCCATGATGACTATGAATCGTTTAAAAAATTTGTAGGACAATAATAACCCTTATCGAAAAGAATCAACAAGCGTTGATGAACAATAAAAAAGGAGAAACAGAAACTCAAACTAAATATAATATTTAAAAATGGAAAACGACCAGAATTATCCGCAAGTAGAAGGGCAACAAACCCCTCAGAATCAAAACCGCACCATTTCGAGCCATTCTACCGCCTCCCTTGTGCTCGGTTTAGTCGCTACTGTCGCCTGGATTATACCTTTGATAGGTTATCCCGTGACCATAATCGGATTAGTACAAGGAGCTAAAGGGTTCAGGGAGGACGGCTCAGGACGAGCCACCGCAGGGAAAGTCTTGAATATCATCTTCCTCATTTTCACCGTGTTCTCATCCATATTTGGCATACTCTATATGTCCGGAGCATTCTAAAAAGCCTTTTCGGGCTTCAAAAAACACCCTTTCCCGCAGGTCAATTCCGTCTGCGGAAAAGGGTGTTTGTGCTCAACAACAATGCGAAAGGCTATTTTTTGCACCAGTACACCATTATTGCACAGCTCGACAGCGTGCCGGAGGTCGAGGATTTTGTGCGGAAGGTCCGCAAATAGGAGCCGACGCTTCCAAGCGTCGCAATTAGAATACGGGCCGTCACGGTTGTGGCGGTTCGTGTTTTTTATTTGTGGTTG
>Ga0310696_10000882_pt1 | contig 44330 bp, 42 predicted proteins | sample AusTroGonzalo_MG_4_FD_203885 | JGI IMG/M metagenome (GOLD analysis project Ga0310696, IMG submission 203885) | Bovine rumen microbial communities from tropical cattle in Woodstock, Queensland, Australia - Gonzalo_02 (v2) (version 2) | ecosystem: Host-associated > Mammals > Digestive system >... | reverse complement strand
AATGACGGGGCGGATCCGCCGTGGGAGCATCATTTTCCGGGAATGCGAAAAAAACTTTGAAAACCGCGAAAAATCGTGAAAAAACAGGTTGCATTTTACAAAAGTAATGCTATAATGTTAAACGGACTTTTTTCGAAGAAAGGAGTGAAACCATGAAAGTAAGATCTTCAGTAAAGCCCATTTGCGAGAAATGCAAAGTCATCAAAAGAAAAGGGAACATCATGATCATTTGTGAGAACCCGAAGCACAAACAGAGACAAGGCTGATAATCAACAATACTTGATTCGTTTTATGTGAGTATTGTTGCTACTCATATAGAAACAGCACTTGCTTTTTGTGTTACAATCGTTCGCCGACCTATAACCCGGGAAGGCGACATGTCAACCTCTCATCAGGGTTGACCAAATTGTGATAGTGTGGGCAGGGAGCGTCACGCAAGGAAAGACGACTCTGCTTTAGCAGCGGGTTGGCTTCGCTGCTTTCGGTTCCGAAGTAATCGGGCTGTCACATTTTAAAGCGGCTGAGCCGGTTCATCGCCGGCGGAACGGACTGCGGTCCGAGGGCAATCGTGCCCGAGTAAATCATCATTTTGGAGGTTCAAAGTACATGGCTCGTATCAGTGGTGTAGACTTACCGAGAGAGAAACGTGTCGAGATCGGACTTACGTACATCTACGGAATCGGTAGAGTAAGTTCGAACAACATCCTTGCCAAGGCTGAAGTCAATCCGGACACTCGCGTTCGCGATCTGACTGACGACGAGGTAAAGAGAATTGCTGCCGTGATCGATGAAGAGTACACGGTAGAGGGTGATCTCAGAAGAGATACCGCCCTGAACATCAAGAAGCTGCAGGAAATCGGATGCTATCGCGGGATCCGTCACAGAAAGGGCCTTCCGGTTCGCGGTCAGAAGACCAAGACCAACGCCAGAACCCGTAAGGGACCGAAGCGTACGGTTGCGAACAAGAAGAAGTAATTCGTCCTTTCAGCATTATTTTACCCAATTATTATAGGAGGTTTCGTGATGGCTAAGAAATTAGTAGCAACGAAAAAGGGAGCGAAGAAGCGTGTCAAGAAGAATATTGACCGTGGACAGGCGCATATTCAGTCTTCCTTCAACAATACCATTGTTACTCTCACCGATACTGAGGGTAACACCATTTCCTGGGCAAGCGCAGGCGGCCTCGGCTTCCGCGGCTCCCGCAAGTCCACCCCGTATGCAGCACAGATGGCTGCAGAGACCGCTGCAAAGGCTGCTGTTGTTCATGGCCTGAAGTCGGTTGACGTTATGGTAAAGGGACCGGGTACCGGCCGTGAGGCTGCGATCCGTGCTCTGCAGGCATGCGGTATCAATGTAACTAGCATCAAGGACGTAACGCCGGTTCCGCACAACGGATGCAGACCGCCGAAGCGTCGTAGAGTTTGATGAGGAGGATGAAATCGTATGGCTAGAGAAATGGGTCCTGTTTTGAAGAGATGCCGTTCGCTTGGCATCGAGCCCACTGTATTGGGCATTGATAAGAAATCCAACCGCACGAACGCAAGAGCCGGCAAGAAGGTCAGTGAGTACGGCACCCAGCTTCGCGAGAAGCAGAAGGCAAAGTTCATTTACGGCGTTTTGGAGAAGCCTTTCCGCAACAACTTCGAGAAGGCTAAGAAGATGAAACTCGGTACCACCGGTGAGAACCTTATGATTCTCCTGGAGACCCGCCTTGACAATGTTGTGTTCCGTCTTGGTTTTGCACGCACCCGCGTGGAGGCAAGACAGATCGTCGATCACAAGCATATCCTTGTCAACGGCAAGTGCGTTAACATCCCGTCGTACACGGTTAAGCCGGGCGATGTGATCAGCGTAAACGAGAGAGCAAAGAACAAGGCCGGACAGAGATTCAAGGACATCCTTGAGGCAAACAACGGAAGAATGGTTCCCGCTTGGCTTGAGGCAGACGCAGAGAACCTTACCGGTACAGTTAAGGAATATCCTACGAGAGATCAGATCGATGTTCCTGTTAACGAAGTGCTTATCGTCGAGTTGTACTCCAAGTAATCGGAGGCAGGTTTTTGACGCCGAAAAGGAGGGTCGCGCATGTTTGATTTTAAAACTCCGGGAATCACGATTGCCGAGATTTCCGAGGACAAGAAGTACGGACGTTTTGTCGTTGAACCGCTCGAGCGCGGATACGGCACCACGTTGGGCAATTCTCTTCGCAGAATCATGCTTTCTTCCCTGCCGGGCGCTGCAGTCAGTCAGGTGAGGATTGACGGCGTTGTTCATGAACTCAGCACGATTCCCGGTGTCATGGAAGATGTCACCGAGATCATCATGAATATCAAGAGCCTTGCAATCAAGAACAACAGCGACAGTGAAGAGCCGAAGAAAGCATATATCGACTTCAGCGGCGAGGGCGTTGTCACTGCTGCGGACATTCATGTTGACAGCGATATCGAGATCCTGAACAAGGATCAGGTTATCGCAACGCTGAATGGCGGCGCTGACAGCAAACTTTATATGGAACTGACCATCACCGAGGGCAGAGGCTATGTGAGCTGCGATAAGAACCGCAGAGATGATATGCCGATCGGAACCATTCCGGTTGACTCCATCTACACGCCCGTTGAGCGCGTGAATCTCACGGTTACCAACACCCGTGTAGGTCAGGTTACCGACTATGACAAACTGATTCTTGACATTTATACGAACGGAACGCTTGCTCCCGATGATGCGGTAAGTCTTGCCGCAAAGGTTTTGAGTGAGCATCTGAATTCGTTCATTAATCTGTCGGAAAGCGCTCAGAAGGCAGAGATCATGGTTGAGCCCGTTGTGAACGAGCATGACCGTGTTCTTGAGATGAGCATCGACGAGCTGGAGCTCTCCGTTCGTTCGTACAACTGCCTGAAGAGAGCGGGTATCAATACCGTTGAAGAATTGACGAACAAGACGGCTGAGGATATGATGAAGGTTCGGAACCTCGGAAAGAAGTCTCTGGAAGAGGTTACGGCGAAGCTTCATGAGCTCGGTCTGGAATTCAAGTCCGCGGACGAGTAGGATGCGGCAATAAATGATTGAATTGCCGCGAAGGTGCGGCAGAGTGGAGGAATCATATGGCAGGATACAGAAAGCTTGGCAGAACTTCCAGCCAGAGAAAAGCTCTGTTGAGAAACCAGGTTACCAACCTTCTGTTCAACGGTAAGATGGTAACGACAGAGTCGAAGGCTAAGGAAGTTCGCAGCATTGCAGAAAAATTCATCACCCTTGCAGTTCGCGAGAAGGACAATTACGAGACCGTGACCGTTAAGGCTAAGGTTGCCCGCAAGGACAAGGACGGCAAGAGAGTGAAGGAAGTTGTCGACGGCAAGAAAGTGACCGTATTTGACGAAGTTGAGAAGACGATCAAGAAGGATCAGCCTTCGAGACTTGCGGTAAGAAGACAGATGATGGCATTCTTCTACCCGGTCAAGAAATACGATCCGAGCGTTAAGGGCAGAAAGGCCGTTAAGGATTTCGATCTGATCGCTAAGATGTTCGACGAGATCGCTCCGAAGTATGAGAAGCGCAAGGGCGGATACACCAGAATCGTGAAGATCGGCCAGCGAAAGGGCGATGCAGCGATGGAAGTGTTGATCGAGTTGGTATAATCCAATCGACATGGAAGATACGATTCAGGCAGTGTGGCGGATGTCCATGCTGCCTTTCGTGTATCGGGTGATTTTCCGTATTCGGAAATGCCCAACGGCACGGGAGGGTGTCATGATACCGGTTTGGGTCAAAGGCCTGGTCCACGATTATGTGACCAGGGATGAGGAGGGAAATAAGGCAGAAGTCAAGCGGGCGCTCGACCACGTGGATCTGAACGTGGAAGAGGGTCAGTTTATTGCTGTCCTCGGAGCGAACGGTTCCGGCAAATCCACCCTCGCCAAGCACATCAACGCGCTCCTTCTTCCGACCGACGGTCAGGTGCTCACCTGTGATATGGACACTGCGGACGACAGGTATCTGTGGGAAATCCGCAAGAGTGCCGGCATGGTATTCCAGAATCCGGACAACCAGATCGTCGCCTCCGTGGTGGAGGAGGACGTCGGCTTCGGACCGGAAAATCTCGGCGTACCTACGGAAGAGATCGTGAGCCGTGTGCGGGATTGCCTTGCGGCAGTGGGGATGTCGAAGTACGGGGAGAACTCCCCGAACCATCTCTCCGGCGGTCAGAAACAGCGGGTGGCCATCGCGGGGATCCTCGCGATGGAACCGAAGTGTATTCTGATGGACGAGCCCACAGCCATGCTCGATCCCATCGGCCGGCGGGAAGTGCTGGAGACAGTGCACCGCTTAAACCGCGAAAAGGGAATCACCGTGATCCTGATCACGCACTATATGGAAGAGGTTATCGACGCCGACCGGATTTTTGTGATGAGCGCCGGAAAGGTTGCGATGCAGGGAACTCCCAGAGAAATCTTCACCCGTTCGGAGGAACTTCGGGAGCTGCGTCTCGAGGTTCCGCAGGCTGCGGAGCTTGCCCATGAACTTGCCAAGCGGGGAATCCCGATGCCTCCGGCAGTTCTCTCGGCAGAGGAGTTTGCGGAGGCCTATAAGAGTGCGGTTTCGGGGAAAACCACGGCGAAGCTGACGGAGTCGCCGAAGAGCGGGGCGAGTCTGGAGGAGAGCAGACAGGATTGCCCGGAAAATAATACCGGCCTTTCGGAGAACGGATCGAAAGAACCGCTGCTTTCCCTTCGGGACGTGCGATATGTCTATGGAACCGGGACCGCTTACGAGACGGTGGCCGTGGACGGCGTAACGCTTGATCTGTTCCCCGGCGAGTACGTCGGATTGATCGGGCACACGGGTTCCGGCAAATCCACCCTGATCCAGATGATGAACGGTCTGGAGAGGGCAACCTCGGGAACCGTGAGCTATCAGGGGGAAGACATTTTCCGTGACGGGTATGACCGCCGTGCCCTGCGCAGCAGCGTGGGACTGGTGTTCCAGTATCCCGACCATCAGCTGTTCGAGTCAACGGTGCTTGCCGATGTGAGCTTCGGACCGAAGAATCAGGGGCTCTCGGAGGAGGAAATCCGCGAGCGTGCGGAGTGGGCGTTACGGCTTGTCGGGGTCTCGGAAGACCGCTGGCAGTCCTCGCCTTTGGAACTCTCCGGAGGACAGAAACGACGTGTTGCCATCGCAGGGGTTCTTGCGATGAAGCCGAAGATATTGATACTGGATGAGCCGACGGCAGGACTGGATCCGGCCGGCCGGGATGAGATCCTCGGCGAGATCGACCGCATCCGCCGGGAGACCGGCATGACGGTTGTTTTGGTGTCCCACCGCATGGAGGATGTCGCAAGATTTGCCGACCGCCTCATGGTGATGGATGACGGACACCTCGTGTATGCCGAGCCGCCCAGGGAGGTTTTCAAGCATCGGGAGAAACTGACGTCCATCGGGCTGGAGGTTCCTCAGGTAACCCGGATCATGCAGATGCTTGCGGCGGACGGGATCCCGTGCCGCAGCGACGCCATCACCGTGGCGGAAGCCCTGGAGGAGCTCTGCGCCGCAGAGGCTGCAGTGGATTGAGCAGGGAAGAACAGGAAAGGAGAACGGAATGCTTCGGGATATCACCATCGGACAATATTATCCGACGAAATCCTGTATCCACAGGCTGGATCCGCGCACGAAGATTGTCGGAACAATGCTGTACATCGTCAGCTTGTTTTTGTTCCGGTCGTTTTCGGGCTTTCTTGTGGTGGGTACCGCCTTCGCAGGGATACTGATCCTGTCCCATGTCCCGTTCCGTTACATGCTCCGCGGTCTGAAGCCGATCCTGATGATCCTTGCATTTACGGTTTTGTGCAACTTCTTCCTGACCGACGGGGAGATCCTGTGGAAATGGAAGTTTTTAAAGATTACCAAAGAGGGTCTGCAGCGGGGCGCGTTTATGGGAATCCGTCTGGTGCTGCTGATCTTCGGCACGTCGCTGATGACGTATACCACCACGCCCAACCAGCTGACGGACGGGTTGGAGAAACTGCTTTCCCCGCTTAAGGTGATCCATTTTTCGGCCCATGAGATGGCGATGATGATGTCCATTGCGCTTCGGTTTATTCCGATCCTTACGGAGGAGGCGGACCGCATCCGCAAAGCCCAGATGGCCCGCGGCGCGGATATGGAGAGCGGCGGCGTGATCCGGCGTGCGAAGGCCATGGTGCCGGTGCTGATTCCGCTGATCGTCTCGGCGTTCCGGCGTGCCTTCGATCTTGCCATGGCGATGGAAGCGCGCTGTTATCACGGCGGCAAGGGACGCACGAAGATGAAACCGCTCCGGTACGGACTGCGGGATCTGTTCGGGTATCTCTATCTGGCCTGCTACCTCGCAACCGTTATTCTGTTGCGGGTTTGGCAGAAGATCTGACGGAAAATGGAACCGACAACACGGAGAGAAAGGGGCAGCGGAATGCGCAGGATCGCTCTGACAATCGCATATGACGGAACGGCATACAGCGGCTGGCAGGCGCAGGACAACGCGGTCACCGTGGAGGGAACCCTTCGCAGCGCGATCCGCAAGCTGTGCGGCGAGGATGTCCAGACCATCGGTGCAAGCCGTACGGACGCCGGGGTCCACGCTCTCGGGAATGTGGCAGCCTTCGACACGGAATCCCCGATCCCGGGGGAACGGTGGAAGTATGCCCTCAATTCATTCCTTCCGCAGGACATCCGCATCATGGAATCATGGGAAGCTCCCGCAGCGTTTCATCCGCGGTTTGACGCCCACAGCAAGCGCTATGAGTACCGTATCACCACCGATGCGGTGGTTAGCCCGCTGCGGTGCCGCTATGTCTGCAGCGTGAGGGAGACTCTCGATGTTGCCACGATGCAGGAGGGGGCGAAGCATTTTCCGGGTACTCATGATTATTCAGCGTTCTGCAGCGCCGGCGCGCAGGTCGAGAACAAGGTGCGCACGGTAACCCGGTGCGAGGTCTACCGGGACGGCTCGGAGATCGTCATCGGCGTGGAGGGAGAAGGGTTTCTCTACAATATGGTACGGATCCTTGCGGGAACGCTGATCGAGATCGGTCGAGGGGCGAAAACGCCGGAATCCATGGAGGCGATCATCGCGTCGAAGGACCGCACGCAGGCCGGACCGACGGCTCCGCCGGAGGGACTTGTCCTGGTGGGAATCCGCTACGGGGAGAGGAAAACCGTTCCGGAGACGGAAAATATCGGAACATCAACAGAAAAAGTGAATGATAATGCGTAAAATGTCAACATAGAAGTGACATTTTACGCATTTTGCGTTAAAACACAGACGAAAAACTGTTGACAGCCACAGGGGTGATGTGTATAATGCAGAAAGTGACGCGAAAACGCGGGAACGAGAACACAAGGAGGTAGAATCCTATGAAGAGTTATATGGCAACTGCAAACGTAGAGAGAAAATGGTACGTTGTTGATGCAGAGGGTCAGACATTGGGTCGCCTTGCTTCCCAGATCGCAATGGTATTGCGCGGAAAGAACAAGCCGATCTTTACAACACATATCGATACCGGTGACAATGTCATCGTGGTAAATGCGGAGAAGATTAAGGTTACCGGCAAGAAGCTGGACCAGAAGGTTTACTTCAGCCACTCCGATTACCCGGGCGGCGTTCGTGAGACGACACTTCGCGAGATGATCGCCAAGAAGCCTACGGATGTTATCACATTTGCGGTGAAGGGCATGCTCCCGAAGGGACCTCTCGGCCGTGAGATGCTTGACAAGCTTTATGTGTACGCCGGTGCTGAGCACCCGCATGCAGCACAGAAGCCGGAAGTGTTGACATTCTAATCATCGGAAAGGAGATAACGAAACATGGCTAAAGCAGCAAAAGTTAAGTTCTACGGAACCGGAAGACGCAAGAGCAGTGTTGCCAGAGTATATCTGTTCCCCGGCAAGGGAACCATTACGATCAACAAGAGAGACATTGATGACTACTTCGGTATGGAGACGCTGAAGACGATCGTTCGTCAGCCTCTTGCCCTCATCGAGAGCACCGAGAAGTTTGACGCTGTGATCACTGTACGCGGCGGCGGTTTCTCCGGTCAGGCAGGTGCAATCCGTCACGGTATTGCCCGTGCTCTTTGCAAGTCCGATATCGAGCTTCGTCCTACCCTCAAGAAGGCAGGCTTCCTCACCAGAGATGCCCGCATGAAGGAAAGAAAGAAGTACGGCTTGAAGAAGGCACGTCGTGCACCGCAGTTCAGCAAGAGATAATCTTTCAGAACAAAAAAGCTCCGCTTGTGGCGGAGCTTTTTCTGTTCTGAAGGCATCTCCGGAACGGAGATGCCAACATCAGCATAGCTGATGTTTGGCCCTCTCGCTACGAACACCCCACCGGGGTGTTCGTTACGCTCCGGCCTCAGTTCTCAAAGAGATAATGCGCGAAAGCTACAAGCCGTGCAAACGCAAATACAATACGCCAGGAAATGCTTGCATTTCCCTGGCTTTTTTTTTGCGTTTATAGGGCGACATCCCTTTCGGGGTGCTTTTTGTGTGGTTGCAACGAATCGTTTATATAACAACAATGAATTGATAATTGATTCATTTGTGTTTTGCCGTTATACTTTGTTTGTAAGCTTACAGGAGAAACAAAGTAAACAGTATTTGAGTTGCAAATAATATAGGAGAGTGACGTGGAATGAATATTACAATAGGTGGAAACATAAAGAAATTAAGGAATCAAAAAGGCATTACACAGGAAAGGCTTGCAGAGAGCATTGGAGTTACTCCTCAGGCTATCAGCCGTTGGGAATCTGAATCCGGATATCCCGCAATAGAGTACCTGCCTGATCTTGCCGGCTTCTTTGGCATTAGTGTGGATGAGCTGCTAGGTGTAAAGCTTTCGGAACGTGAATCAAGGCGTGAGAATATTTATACTACAATAAACCATATAGAGGATTGCGGATATAATCCTTCTGCGATAGACCTGTTGAGGGAGGCTCATGCAGATTTCCCAAGTGATATGAAGATACGTCTTTCGCTGGCAAAGGCTTTATGCTCTGAAAGGTTTGAGGAGAATCCGAATAAGGTACATCTTAGGGAAGCAGAGAAAATGCTGCGCGATCTTATAAGGCAGTCGGATGATTACGATTTCAGGTTTGAATGTGTCAGGTTTTTGGCTGTACTTTATAAAGAAGCTTTCAAGGATGAACAGGGATATGATGAAGTTGTAAAAATGCTCCCGAGCATCAATTCATGCAGGGAAATGTTTATTACAGATTTATATGACGGAGCACACCAGAAAGAAGATGAAATCCGGGACTGCCTGATAACAATGAGCCGTTGCCTGGTAAACAGACTTCGTGATTATGTGGCATACATTCTTCCGAATGAGGAGGATAAGTGGGAAGCCAAAATACTTTATTTTGAGCGTATGATAGACTTTTGCAGGTTCATAACGGAAATAATAGGTGAAGAAAAGCCTGCTATTCTGGATGGTAACATTGCTATGTTATACAGGTATATGGCAACCTATTATGTTGCTTTAGGTAAAAAAGCTGAGACTTTGACAAGTCTTGAAAATATGCTTATGTATGTCGAAAAAATCTGCAAAACCACAAGCGATGAGAGTTTGCCTCATAATACTGCATGGTATTACTTGCCATATTTGGGACAGGAAAGATATGATCCGGTTCGAAAAGAAGAGCGGTTTATTGCCATTGAAGAAAAAATGGAAAAATTGGCAAAGTGAATATAGTTGTCATTAAGGATAATATCATACCATGGCACGATGATGATGGAATATACTATATCGGCATTGAAAAGTTCCTGCTTGGAGAAGAAACAGGTCGATGAGAGTGTACGTGAGTCTTGTTGCGCAGCACCCGTACAGCACCCAAAATTTAATTAAAGTACCTATTTATATGGTTTAGCGTTATGCAAGCGATAATAAAAGTTATCAAAGAGATAAGTTTGGAACAAAAAAGCTCCGCAGAAGCGGGGCTTTTTTTGTTCCAAGTGCATCTCCGGAACGGAGATGCACACATCAAGCACAGCTTGATGTGCCCCTCTCGCTGTGAACACCCCACCGGGGTGTTCGTTACGCTCCGGCCTCAGTTCTCAAAGACGAGGTGTCGCGTCCTGTTGTTTTGCATTCCTGTTCGATTTGGCTTTATGGAATGGAATTTGAGTGATATAATGATATAGATTTACTGAGGAGGAAGATACTGTAAGACAGAGGTTTTAAAAGGGAGGAACTGACCGATGGATAAAATTATTGCGAAAAACCGAAGCGGGTGGATCCTTCATGAATATATCAACATCCCGGAAGAGGAGATATCCGGGTATCCGGACGTTACCGGTTCCTATGCCATTGTCAAAGTCGGAGATAAGTATCTGGTCGGGTACAACGGCTGGAGAAAACAATGGGAGTTCCCGGCCGGCGGCATCGAGAATGGGGAGACGGCCCGGCAGGCGGCATACAGGGAGCTTATGGAGGAAACCCATCAGAGCAATCTGGACCTGGTGTTCAAAGGATTGTTTAAAGTAACGGACTCGCACGGAAGACGGAAATATCAGGCTGTCTTTGTGGGGGAAAAGGAATCTCTCGATCCTTTTGTGTATTCGGAGGGTGACGAGATGTCAAAAATCCGTCTTTGGGATCTGAAGGAAGATATCGGGTACGTAGATGAGCTGGATGTAGCGATTGTAAAAACATTTTGACTTGCATTTTCCGGCGATGTCAAAGTATATTGATAGACAGAGACGGGAAAATCCGTCATACTCAGGCCATAAAAAACGGGGGACACACATGGATATCGGAAGCAAGATCAAGAACGCACGCACCGAGTGCAGGATGACGCAGGAGCAGGTGGCGGAAGCACTCGGCGTGACCAGACAGACGATGTCAAACTGGGAGAACGGCAAATCCTTCCCGGACATTGCGAGCGTTGTAAAAATGAGCGACCTCTACCATGTGAGCCTCGACGATCTGTTAAAGGAGGATCAAATGGCTATGAGTGATTATGTGGGGTACTTAAAAGAGAGTTCAGATGTTGTAAAAAGCAAGGAGAAAAGCGCCAAACTGACGGTGATCGTTGCCTATCTTTTGATATGGATCGGGACGGTCATCCTCTACTGGGGTGCATTTTCCTGGGATCCGACGGATGTCTTGGGCTTCGAAGCTGCTTTTGAGTATATGATATTGCCGATCGTTGTACTTGTTATCGCTTACCAGATTGGCAGAAACAATTTCTGGGGAAAAGGAAAATGGTTCCTGATTCCCCTGTTCGGTGTCTCCCTTATGGTGCTGCAAGGTTTGACCGTGGGAATCGACATCTGTGTTGCCCGAAAGGAGTTTGACGGCATATATTTCTTTAATCCGGTATTGTTCGCATTTGGGGCGATTGCGGCCCTGCTGGGAATGATGTGCGGGTTTCTTCGGTATCTTTTCAAAGAAAAATCGAGCGAGACAAAATAACATAGAAAACGAAAACATCCGACTCGGTGTCTCCGTAATCCGGTATTGATGTAACCGTTGGAATACGGTATAATCAACGGAGTAGGAGGAGATGCCGATGTCGGATGTTTTTATCAGTCACAGTTCAAAGGACAGCGGGATCGCAGACAAGGTAGTTGCGTATTTCGAGGAGAGGGGCTTAAGCTGCTGGATGGCGCCGCGGGATATCGTTCCCGGCACCGAGTGGGCAGCGGCGATCACGACCGCGATTACTGCATCCAAAGTCTTTTTGATCATCTATACGGGAAATAGTGCGGAATCCAGCCAGGTGGTCCGGGAGATCAATCTCGCCGAGACGAAACCGGGTGTTTTTGTCGTTCCGTATAAGACGGATGAAACACCCCTGAAGGGATCCTTCGAATACTATCTGACAGGCGCTCATTTTATCGCCGCCGATTACGCGAAGCAGGACTACAAACTGGAAGAGCTGTACAGTTTTGTGTCGGGCATTGTCGGTAAGCACATTCAGAACATTACCAACAACACTCATATCGATACGCTTAACATTGCAAGCGTGGAAGCAATCCCGGAGAGTATTTCCGAAGCGGTCAAAAAGCAGACAACGGAAAATGTGTCCGGGGGTTCGGGGAGCGTGAACAGTGCTTCCGGCAGGCCCAAAACGCCTCTTGTCATAGGGGCGTCCGCAGCGGTGCTGGTCGTGATCGCAGCGGTGGTTATTTTCCTTAGTAAGCCCTGGAAAGGCGGAACAACCGCCGGGGATGTAAGTCCGACGCCAACCGCCGGAGAGGTCACCGTTCCGCTGGATGAGGGAAAGCCCGTAGTACAGTTGATGGAATATATAAACAAATACGGGAACCATTTTGAGAATGAAAAGGGAGAATATTATTCCATAAAGAAGTCAGTCTCGTCATCCATTGCATATTTTACTTCGAGGTACAAAACCGCCTCGGAGACCGGTTTTCCGCTGGAACTCGGGATTTCCGACGGAGAAATGCACATTCAGGTGTGGCTGAGGTACAATGCCGCCTCCGACGGGTTTGAACTGGAGGTCTGCGAGGACGGGGAGCAAAAGAATCCGGGGAGCATGAAGATCCGGTTGGATCGCGGATTTCCCGGGGATTTTTCAGAGGAAGATATCTACGATTATAAGGAGCCTGCCGGATTTGGCAGGGAGGAGTTTTTGGGGAACGCCGGAAAATTATCGGAGAAACTGTATTCGGCAGCAGAAGAGTTCCTTGCCGATGCGGATATCGGCGTGTCGATGAAAACGTTGGGGCTTGAGAAGCGGTAATAGTGCCGCGAGGTATGACTCGTTACAAGGAGGGGGTGCTTTATGAACGGGAGAAAGAGAAGGGTTGCTGCGGTTTTGGTCCTGATCATGTTGGTGATGGGACTCGGTACCTCGGTGGTGCAGGCGGACATGTCGGCGAAACCGTCGATCGAGCTTTTGATCGTCAACGGACCGCAGGAGTACTATGTTGCTTTGCTTGAGGAGGGAGAGAGGACAGGCGGAAACAGTGAGCTGAAACTGGACGCCGTGAACCCGGAGAGTGTTAAGGAGTATCTGAGGGGGTTTTACTATGACGGATGGTGCTTCTGGTCCTCTCCCGGTGAGGATACGTTCTACCATTCCACAGAGAAATATGATAATTATAAAAATGCGAATATTCGGGAAGGGGCGTATCTCTTCTGGTATCTGGTGCCCAATCCGTTCCGGGTGATCGTCATCGGCGCGGACGGCACGGTTTCCCTGAGCGACGAACTGAGCTTCGTCGAGTTTGATGCCGTGTGCACTTACGACGTGGCAGCGGGGACGTTGACGGAACAACGGGAAGGCGCGGTCGCAAGACGAATTGCCGACGTCACCATATGCTTTCTGATCACGATCATTGTGGAGTTTTTGTTCCTTCTGGGATTTCATTTTCCGCCCACGAAGCGCAACGTGCTCTGCTTTATCCTGATCAATGCGGCTACGAACATTCCGTTTAACATTCTTTTGGTTCATTCGCGGTCGTGGGACTATCTTGCCTGTGCGATTATCGGCGAGGTGGTCATCATCCTTGTGGAAGCGTTCCTGTATACGATCGCGCTGCGGGATGACGATGGGAAGAAAAATCCTAAGGGAGCGGTTCTTCTCAGTATCATCGGTAATCTGGTCAGTGCCCTGGGAACGCTGTTTGTGATGAACGTAACGGAATCCCTGTCCAGGGGGCTTGCGGGACTGATCGAGAAGATCATCGGATAGGCAATATCCCCTGACGGCAGGGGAGGCGAAGGGACAGCTGCGAGGCTGTCCCGGGTAAGCCAAGAAAACCGGAAGAAAACGGTGTCGATTTTGTGCAAAATAGCAAACAGAATTTCCTTGCATTTTCCGTGCGGGCTGTGATATACTATGCAAGGCTCGGAACAGGAGCCGATTGCGGAGGTGAAGGATGTTGATGCATACCAAGCACAATCGAACCTTAACTACAATTGAGTGCATGTATTATTGACGGGATATTTATTTCTAAAATATTCCGTCTTTTCTTAAATTCCGTAGTATATCAGTGAATCAGGAGGGTGTGACAATGCCAAAGAGAACAGACATCAACAAAGTGCTAATCATCGGATCCGGCCCGATCATCATCGGACAGGCGTGCGAGTTTGACTACTCGGGTACGCAGGCGTGCAAGGCGCTTCGCAAGCTCGGGTACCAGATCGTGCTGGTAAACTCGAACCCGGCTACCATCATGACCGACCCGGAAGTTGCTGACGTGACTTATATCGAGCCGTTAAATGTGGACCGCCTCGAGCGGATCATCGCAAAGGAGCGCCCGGATGCACTGTTGCCGAACCTCGGCGGACAGTCCGGCCTGAACCTCTGCGCGGAGCTGAACAAGGCAGGCGTTTTGGATAAATACAACGTGAAGGTCATCGGCGTTCAGGTTGACGCCATCGAGCGCGGTGAGGACCGGATCGAGTTCAAGAATACCATGAACGAGCTCGGCATCGAGATGGCGAGAAGCGAGGTTGCCTACAGCGTTGACGAGGCGCTTGCCATCGCTGACAAGCTCGGCTACCCGGTGGTTCTCCGCCCGGCATACACCATGGGCGGTGCCGGCGGCGGTTTGGTTTACAACAAGGAAGAACTCAGCACGGTGTGCGCGAGAGGTCTGCAGGCCAGCCTCGTAGGCCAGGTTCTCGTCGAGGAGTCCGTTCTCGGCTGGGAGGAGCTTGAACTTGAGGTTGTCCGCGACTGCGAGGGCAACATGATCACCGTATGCTTCATTGAGAATATCGACCCTATGGGCGTTCACACCGGCGACTCCTTCTGCGCAGCTCCGATGCTGACGATCTCCGAGGAGGTTCAGAAGCGTCTGCAGGAGCAGGCATATAAGATCGTCGACCGCGTGCAGGTCATCGGCGGAACCAACGTGCAGTTCGCACATGATCCGAAGAGCGACCGTATCGTCGTCATCGAGATCAACCCGAGAACTTCCCGTTCCTCGGCTCTTGCTTCGAAGGCAACCGGTTTCCCGATCGCACTGGTGTCGGCCATGCTTGCTACGGGCCTTACCCTTAAGGACCTTCCGTGCGGCAAATGCGGCACTCTCGACAAGTACGTTCCGAGCGGCGACTACGTCGTGATCAAGTTCGCCCGCTGGGCATTTGAGAAGTTCAAGGGCGTTCAGGACAAGCTCGGCACGCAGATGCGCGCCGTGGGCGAGGTCATGAGCATCGGTAAGACCTACAAGGAAGCCTTCCAGAAGGCGATCCGCAGCCTTGAGACCGGCCGCTACGGTCTCGGCTTTGTGAAGAATTTCAATGAGCTCAGCAAGGACGAGCTTCTGCAGAGACTTGCAACTCCTTCCAGCGAGCGTCATTTTGAGATGTATGAGGCACTGCGCAAGGGCGCTACCGTGGATGAGATCCACGACAAGACCCATGTGAAGAAGTGGTTTATCGAGCAGATGAAGGAGCTCGTCGAGGAAGAGGAGGCTCTTCTTGCGAAGAAGGGCAGCGTTCCTTCGGACGAGGTTCTTACCAAGGCGAAGGAAGACGGATTTTCCGACCGCTACCTCGCGAAGCTTCTCGAGGTCTCCGAGGATGACATCCGCAACCGCCGCCTCGAGATCGGCCTTGAGGAGGCATGGGAGGGTGTGCATGTAAGCGGTACGCAGAACAGCGCCTACTATTACTCCAGCTACAACATTAAGAAGGACGAGAGCCCTTCGAGCAACAATAAGAAGATCATGATCTTAGGCGGCGGCCCGAACCGTATCGGCCAGGGTATCGAGTTTGACTACTGCTGCGTACATGCGGCGATGGCTCTTAAGAAGCTCGGCTTCGAGACCATCATCGTCAACTGTAACCCCGAGACCGTTTCCACCGACTACGATACTTCCGACAAGCTCTACTTTGAGCCGCTGACCCTTGAGGATGTGCTCAGCATCTACAAGAAGGAAAAGCCTCTCGGCGTGATCGCGCAGTTCGGCGGCCAGACGCCTCTGAACCTTGCGGCATCCCTCGAGAAGAACGGCGTGAAGATCCTCGGAACTTCCCCGGCAGTCATTGACCTTGCCGAGGATCGCGACCTCTTCCGCGCGATGATGGACAAACTCGGCATTCCGATGCCGGAGTCCGGAATGGCTGTCACGGTGGAGGACGCCATCGGCATCGCCAAGAAGATCGGCTATCCTGTCATGGTTCGCCCGTCCTACGTGCTCGGCGGCCGTGGCATGGAGGTTGTGTACGATGACGACCAGATGACCGAATATATGAATGCGGCAGTCGGCGTTACGCCGGACCGCCCGATCCTGATCGACCGTTTCCTCAACCATGCACTGGAGTGCGAGGCGGACGCCATCGCCGACGGCGCACACGCGTTTGTTCCGGCGGTCATGGAGCATATCGAGCTTGCGGGCGTTCACTCCGGCGACTCGGCGTGCATCATTCCTTCGGTCCATATCACCCCGGAAAATGTTGCAACCATCAAGGAGTACACCAGAAAGATCGCGGAGGAGATGCATGTCAAGGGTCTGATGAACATGCAGTACGCTATTGAGAACGGCAAGGTGTTCGTTCTCGAGGCAAATCCCCGTGCATCCCGTACGGTGCCGTTGGTTTCCAAGGTCTGCAACATCCGCATGGTACCGCTTGCAACCGAGATCATCACAGCTGAGCTCACCGGACGCAAGTCGCCGGTGCCGGAGCTTAAGGAGATGAACATCCCGAACTACGGCGTGAAGGAAGCTGCTTTCCCGTTCAATATGTTCCCGGAGGTTGACCCGATCCTCGGACCGGAGATGCGTTCCACCGGTGAGGTTCTCGGCCTTTCACCTTCCTACGGCGAGGCGTTTGTGAAGGCCCAGGAAGCCATCCAGTCGAAGCTACCGCTGGAGGGGGCAGTACTGATCTCCGTGAAGAACAAGGATAAGGAAGAAATGCTCGATGTCGCGAAGTCCTTCGCGGCGGACGGCTTCAAGATTTACGCGACCGGCGGAACCTACGACGCCATCACGGCAGCGGGAGTTCCGGCAGAGAAGGTGCTCAAGCTCTACGAGGGACGCCCGAACTGCTACGATCTGATTACCAACGGAAGCGTACAGCTCGTCATCAACTCGCCCATCGGCAAGAACAGCGTGCATGACGACAGTTACCTCCGCAAGGCGGCCATCAAGGCGAAGGTTCCGTATGTGACCACCATCGCTGCTGCCAAGGCAACCGCGGACGGTATCCACTATGTAAAGACCCATAAGGACAGCCCGGTGAAGTCTCTTCAGGAGATTCATTCTGAGATCAAGCCCATCCTGTAATTCCGCGACGGGAGAGCCCGTCTGTCGGAAAATACGGCATTCAGCCAAGGCAACTGCTCCGGCGGTTGCCTTGCTTTTGCGATTTGCGACTTTTCAAATAGGATGAATTGTTGTACAATGTCCGTGTCAGTGAGGAGCCCTGGCCAGGGAGAGGAGAAAACTACCGGTTCGGGCGTATTTTCCGAAACAAATGGAGGCGTTATATGAAGAAGAAAAAGCTTTCGATCGTCAATAAGATTTTTGCGGTATTCTTCGGAATCCTGCTTTTTGCCGGCTTACTGTCATGGATCGTGGTGTCCCGGGTGAACGACCTGATGGAGCCCGAGAACCTGGTGTCGGCGGTTACCGAGAATCTGAACCTGGAAGATGTGCAGGCCACGGACCTGCTTGAGGATGCCACGGACGGAAAGAGCGTCTCCGAGTATATCAGTGAGCAGATATCAGATTACACCGGCGAGGACACAAAGATCTCGGATGAGGAGATCAACAACCTTCTGACCAATCCGGTGGTCAAGAACTTCCTGTCGGACAAGGTGACGGATTACCTTGAGTATCTGACGGATGACAAGTCGGACAGAGCTCCGTCCATCACGGCGGACGAGCTGTACGATTTCGTCCGTGACAATCAGGACGTCATCGAGGAGGCTACCGGGCAGGAGATCTCGCGGGAAGGAATGCGCCAGATCCGCGAAAAGATCAACGAACTGGATCTCGAGAAACTGAATCTTGATAACATTGCCGGCGATGAGCTGGAGAGCGTGCGGAGCGGTATCCAGACGGTCCGCAGCATCGCGTCCTGGATCCCGTGGGCGGTGCTTGGCTTCTGTGCGCTGATGATCCTGATCATCGCGCTTCTCCGCGGCCGGTTCATCTCGGGCACTTTCGCCGAGGTCGGTATCTGCGCCGTTTTGGCAGGCGTCACGGTGTTGATCGTTGCCTACGCTGACGTCATCGACAGCCTCATCGGCAATGACAACAAGTGGTCAACGCTTGTGAGCCCGCTGGTTTCGGGAATCCTTCAAAAGCCCGCGGTCACGGTGACATGCATTGGAGGCGCATGCATTGTCGTCGCCATCATTCTGAAGATTGTTCTTTCCTCTGTCTCGGGCAGCGGAGAGGATGCATATGCGCAGCAGGCATATGCACAGCAGGTTTATGCTCAACAGCAGGCTTACGCGCAGCAGCAGGCCTACGCACAGCAGCAGGCTTACGCACAGCAGCAGGCTTACGCTCAGCAGCAGGCTTACGCTCAGCAGCAGGCGTATGCGCAGCAGCAGGCCTATGCGCAGCAGCAGGCGTATGCACAGCAGCAGACCTACGCACAGCAGGATTATACGCAGCAGCCGACATATGCACAGCAGGCGGCCTATGCGCAGCAGGCAGCGGAATATCAGGAGGCTTATGCGCAGCAGCAGGCAGCCGCTCAGGCAGCCGCTGCGGCGGAGGATGCACAGAATCCGGTCACTCCGGAATAACAGGAACTATCATCGACGGGGAGAGTCGTCAGCAGTATGGACAGTGAAGTAAAAGCACAATATAGGCGGATGCTCGGCAGGCAGTATGCACTGCAGCTGATCATCCCGGTGACCCTGCTCTGGGACGAGCTTGTGTTCCACGCCTATATCAACAAGGGATTCGGCAATGCATCTTTGGGATTCCTCATTCTGTTTGCCCTCGGGATCGGATTCACATTTTCCGCGATCACGGGAAGAATGGGGAAGAAGGCTACGATCATTGCCAATTGGGTCGTGATCGTACCGGTAACCGCCTGGTTTGTCGTTCAGGCGGTGAGTTACGGTATGCTTCAGTCGTACCTTACCCTGGTGCTGACGGCCAACCGGGACGAGGCCGCGGAGTTCAAGGGCGACATGCTTTTGTGCCTGTGGCGGCGCATGCCGTTAGTCCTGCTTTTGCTTGTCCCCGTGGTGATCTACATCGTTTTGCTGATAAAGAAGACCATCCCGCACGAGAAGGTGCGGTCGTGGATCGTGACAGCCTCGGCGCTTCTGGCCCTGGATTGCTTTTTGATCGCGGGGATCGCGTTGACCAGCGACCACTGCAAGGCGAACGGCCAGTATGACATGTTCGTCAAGGATTGGGAAAATGACCGCGGCGTTACGAATATGGGCGTTTTTGTGGGCTTCCTTCAGGATCTGCGGGAACGGATCACGTACGATCCCCAGGATATCGGGGACATCGAGAACGTGACGATGCCTTCCCTGATGCCGGTGATGCCATCTAAGGCAACTGCGACGCCTACCCCGACGATGTCGCCGACTCCGGGACCGACCCAGGCACCGGAACACACGCCGACACCGACCATGACTCCGACGCCCACGCCGACGCCGGTCGACCGCTCGCCGCATGTGCTGGATATCGACTTCCAGGCCCTTGCGGATGCGGAGAAGGACAAGAATATCAAGACGATCCACCAGTATTACGCAAGTGAGCAGCCCACCAACAAGAATGAGTACACGGGGCTGTGCGAAGGCTTCAACCTCGTGGTCATCACGGCGGAGTCCTTCAGCCCGTGGGCCGTGGATGAGAATCTGACGCCGACTCTGTACAAACTGGTGCACAACGGGTTTGTCTTTGAGAATTTCTATACGCCGAAGTGGCAGAACAATACCACCGACAGCGAGTACATCGTGTGCACGGGTATCCTGCCCGACACAAAGGAAGCCAAGAGCTTCGCGAAGTCAGCGGAAAATGCGCTGCCCTTAGGACTTCCACCGATCTTCAAGGCTTTGGGGTACACGGCGAGAGCGTATCACAACCACGATACGCAATACTATGACCGGGACAAGACGCACCCGAATCTGGGATATGAATATTACGCGGTGGACAACGGACTGGAGATCACGAAACAGTCCCACGAGTCCGATCTGGAGATGATGGAAGCGGCAATCCCGATGTTCATCAACGACGAGCATTTCCTGGCGTACTTCATGACCATGAGCGGCCATTCGCCGTACTCCTGGAGCAACGCGATGTGCAAGAAGAACCGCGAGTACGTGGAGGACCTTCCGTACACCACGGCCGGCAAATGTTACCTCGCCTGCAACATTGAGCTCGACAAGGCGTTGGAGTACCTGATCGACCAGCTTTACGCGGTTGGAAAGCTTGACAACACCCTGATCGTGATGACCGGAGATCACTATCCCTACGCACTGACGGAAGAGGAGCTGAACGACCTCGCAGGCCATACGGTCGAGAAGGAGTTTGAGCGGTACAAGAACCACTGCGTCATCTGGAGCGGTGCCTTTGAGGAAAATGTGGTCGTCGACAAGGCGTGCTGCAGTCTCGACCTGATGCCGACCATTCTGAACCTGATGGGCGTAGAGTACGACTCCCGCCTTTACATGGGACATGACATGCTCTCCGAGGAGCCGGGCTTTGTCCAGTTCCGAAACGGAAGCATCATCACGGATTTCATCCGCTACAGCGCATCCACCGGCAAGACCGAGTGGCTCGTGGACGTGGATCTCTCCGATGCGGACAAGAAAGCGTACGTCGAATCGTGCAAGACGATCTCCAAGACGAACCTCAACATTGCCCGCGCGATATTGAACAACAACTATTACAAGTCCATTCAGGATTTACTGCCCTGGATGCAGGAACGGTAAAAAAGAAGGAAGCGCTTTTTGCGCTTCCTTCTTTTGGATCAACAGAGTTTGCCGGAACGGCATTTTCCGATCGATGTCACGTTGAACTTTTCCTGTGGATGCCGTTTCGCTGGGGCCGGACAGTGATGTCCGTGATCACCATGCCGTCCCGTGCGGACAGGGCCTGCATGGCGCAATCGGCCACCTCCTCGGGGGTGAGGCGGTACTGCGGATCGTCCTGCGGCGTAAAATCCGCATTTCGGTAGAGGTTGGTGTCCGTGAGGTCAGGGTGGATCGTGATCACCCGCACGCCGTGCTTGCGGTTCTCCTCGAAGAGGCTCTGGGAGAAACTGCTGAGCGCAGCCTTGGTTGCGCCGTAAGCGCAGCCGTGGGTGTTGGCGTTGCTGCGGGCCGTGACGGAGGAGATGTTGAGGATGGTTCCGCCGCATTCCCGCAGATGCGGGAGCAGGATCGAGGACAGGATCATCGGCGCGGTGACGTTGACCGAAACCATCTCCGAGAGGGCCACCGGGGAGAGAGTCTCATGAGGTCCGTAGTAGGCGACGCCGGCGGCGTTGACGAGGACCGAGATCTCGGATGCGATGGGCGACACGGCGGATACGGTTTCCCTTGCATCGGTCAGGTCGACGGACAGAAAATGAAACTGCTCCGCGATCGGAGCCCCGCCCCGGTTGCGGCCGATCCCGTAAACCGTGTACCCTTCGGCCAAAAGCCGGTCTGCGATAGCGCGGCCGATGCCGGATGTGGCGCCGGTCACCAGCGCGGTTTTGTTATAATCCTCAATACTCATGATAATATCCTTTCCTAAAGCAGGGGTGGTGATGCGGGGTCAGAGGTAGATCCGCTCCCTCGGCATCACTTCGGAGAGCCGGTCGACCGCAAGCCGGATCAGCGGATCGCCGATTTCCCGCGGATAGTGGTATACCCCGTCGGTCAGCTCGTAGGGATAGCAGGTGACGGCACAGGGGCGCCGTCTGCGCATTTCCTTTAGGTACTCGCGGGAAATGCGGAACTGGCCGACGCTCGCATCGCGGATCCGTTCCATCGGCAATGCGGAAAATACTTCATCAAACATGGCGTTGTACACCGACGCCGCATCGTGTACGGCAATGATCGGATCAAAACACAGCCGGACGTTCCAACCAAGAGAGAGTGTCTCCGAGGCGAAGGCAAGCCGGGCGCTCAGGGAGGGCGTGCGGTGTTCCACGGCGCGGATGACCTCGTCCGGGGAGAGCGTCAATGCGAGAATGACACGGTCCGACACCGGAAGAGCGCGAAGTGTCGCGGCGGAGGCGGATTTGGTCCGGAGCTCCAGCGTGAGCGCGGGGCGGCTTTCGGCGTAGGAAATCCATTCGGATACGAATCCAAGCAGCGGTTCCAAAGCGAGAAGATCGGTGTCATAGCTGATGCTTACGTAGAGCGGCTCCCCGGTTTCCGCAGAAGAGACAGGATCCTCCGAAAGGAGTTTATCCAAAGCGGCGAAGGTATCCTCCGAGTTTACGAAGACAACGATATTTCCCGACGGATACATACCCTGCAGATAGCAGTACTCGCAATCGAAGATGCAGTTCATCACATCGGAGGTATAGTAGAAGCGCCTGTTGCCGAAATCCTGACAGACCGGGGCGCCCTCGTAGACACGCGGCCTGTCGGAAACCGCGAGGATCAGCGCCTGCGCGTTTTTCTGAAGCACGGGGCTTTGGTTTCTGCGGTGGAACACTTCCCGGTAGTCGCGGCAGCGGATGATCTCCGCGTCCGGGAGCTTCGCAAGAATCCGCTGTGCCCGGGGATGGGATGCCGCGGCGTCCTCGAGGTACACGACGGAAAACGCTCTCCGGAACGGCACGGCAGTCGGGACATCAGCGAAGGCAGGAGAGGCGGAATTCGTCAAGGACATCCTTTCTCTCCTTTCTGGACCGGAGCAAAAGCCCGGCTTCCGGGTCATCCGCACGGGAGGCGATAAACTCCCGCAGATGCGCGACGGCACCGCCTCGTTCCAGCTCATAGTATTGGATCAGACGGCGCAGCTCATGCTCCATGGTGACGGAACAGTGCAGACTGCTGCAAAACGATGCGATGACAGCCTCATCCTCGTCCGAAAAATGAAACCCCTGCGGGACGAAGGAGGAAAACCGCAGCAGCGCATCGGAAATGACCGGGGCACAGGCGTCCATAAGCTCTGCGACATCATTTTTCGTAAGCTTCCCGGAATCTGCCCCGTGGTCGGAGACGATCTTGAAATACCACATCCGGTCCGACGGAAAATAAGGGATCGCAGCCTGATAGAGCCCGGCTGCCTCCATGTCAAACAGAAATGCGCCGGAGTCCGGAGCGGTCTTTACGGCGGCATAGGTTGTGAGGGCCGCCTGAGGAAACTCGTGGCGATAGAGAATGTCGGGATAGAATGTGCGCCCGGTGGAGTCCTCGGTGATGCTGTGGACCAGGAAAACCGTTCCGGGTTCCACCGTGGAGTCGGAGCAGCCGCAGAGCCCTGCGTTGGCAAAGCAGTCGGAGTCCGAAGGCGGAAGAAGGGCAAGAGCCTCCGTCAGCGCGATCGCTGCGGGGACCGGGGAAGTTCCGGTGAGGATCACCACAGCCTCATCCCCGCGGAATACCTGTCCGCTTCGGAACGAATCATCCTTTTTGCAGGCAAACCGCCGGATAAAAGGTGCGGCCTCCGGGTACATGGCACAGGCGATGTAAATCATACCGGTCCTCCGAAAAAACAAAGAAAATCTATTGAGAAACTAGTTGTTTGCGTATACAATGACACTATACCATAGAATCCGCGGATAGGAAAGGAAAAAACCGCTTCCTCCGCACTGTGGGGACCTTGGAGAGGGTCGGGAAAAACTACTACATTTTTCGAAAAGAGGAAACAAAATGAACAGCAGGAAAATACGGATCGCACTCGCATGGCTGCTCACCGCCGTTCTTGTGATGGGACTTGCGGCCTGCACCAAGGGAAACAACTCGAGTGCTCCGACGGACACGCCCACGACGGCTCCGACGGATACGCCGGTCCCGGAACCTACGGCAACCTCGACGCCGGTTCCCACGGACACTCCGACGCCGACGAACACCCCGTCGCCTTCGCCGACTCCGGCGTACGATTATGAAACGCTTCACAAGACGGAGTATACTTCCTTAAAAGAGGCGTACAAGGACTATTTCATGATCGGCACGATCTACACCGACATGATCACCACCGGTAAGGACATGGAGCTGGTGCTCGCCAACTTCGACGTCATCACCCCGGAGAACCTGATGAAGCCCGAGGAGATGCAGCGTGTGCAGGGAACCTTCAAGTACACGGCATCGGATAAGATGATGGCGTTTGCACAGGAGAATAAGCTTACGGTTCACGGCCACTGCCTTGCTTGGCATCAGCAGAGCGGCAACTGGCTCGGCACCAGCGCAAAGGACCGCGAAGAGGCCATTGAGCAGCTCCGCGCCCACATCAACGGCGTGGCCGGACATTACAACGGACAGATTTATTCCTGGGATGTCGTCAACGAGGCGATCAACGACGGCGTCAACCTTCCGGCCGACGGCGACTGGAAGAAGTGCCTCCGCCAGTCCCAGTGGACGAAATCCATCGGCGACGACTACATTGAGATCGCATTCCAGCTGGCCCATGAGGCGGCTCCCGATGCGAAGCTCTACTACAACGACTACAACCTCGACCAGCCTGCCAAGGCGAAGATCGTTGCGGCGATGGTTGCGGATATGAAGAGCCGCGGCATTCCGATCGACGGTATCGGCATGCAGGGCCATTATTCTACCGCGACATCCATCGCCAACGTGCGCAGCAGTCTGGAGATGTTCGGAAAGATTGACGGCATCACGGTCAGCGTCTCCGAGCTGGATGTCCAGATCTCCGGCATCAGCAAGGGCAAGTACGACGGCGAGCAGGCGATGACACAGGCCATTTTCTACGCAAGACTGTTCAACCTTTACAAGGAATACTCGGATCTGATCGAGCGTGTCACCTTCTGGGGATACCGCGACAATACCAGCTGGCGTGCCGACAGCGCACCGCTTCTCTTTGACTCCTACTTACGGCCGAAGGAAGCGTATTACGCCGTGCTCAATCCGGATGCCTATGCGGCTCTCGGACCGCAGGAGGTAAAGCCCACCACCAAGAAACTGGAGGCGGCCAAGGGAACTCCTGAGATCGACGGTGAGGTCGACGAGTGCTGGAGCGCAGCGAAGGCGTACGACATCAACATTCCGATCATGGCATGGCAGGGTGCCAAGGGTACCGTCAAGTACATGTGGGATGAGAAGAATTTCTACGCATTGTTTGAGGTCAACGACAGCGTTCTCAACAAGAAGAACAGCAACACCTACGAGCAGGATTCCATCGAGCTGTTCCTTGACCAGAACAACTGCAAGGAATCCACCTACGATAAGAACTGCGGACAGTACCGCTGCAACTTCGACAGCGAGGTATCCTTCGGAACCGTTCCGTCCAAGGACGGAGTTGTTGCCAAGGCGGCCAAGACGGCGTCCGGTTACCGCGTCGAGATCGCAGTGCCGCTTCTTGTGGAGGGCAAGGCCGGTGTTGTGCTGGGCGTTGACGGACATATCAACGACGCCGATGACAAGGGAACCCGTGTCAGCGTTATGAAGCTGAACGGAACCGTGGACAGCGACTACACGAATCCGGCTGCATGGGCGGAAATCACCCTGAAATAACTAAAAATGTGATATCTCTGTTTGGGAATCTTATCGAAGGATAAGAAAATACATCACTTGCTTTTGACGGCAGTTTGCAGGAGAAATCAGACAGCGTTGCAACGCTGTCTGATTTTTTGTCATTTTCCGGGAAAATGCGTCTAATTTTTTTGAGACAATACGGAGATATTGGCGAAAATAACTAATTTTTCACTGAAAATTCATAAATTGTGTACAAAAAACTACCTTGACGATGGTATGTTCGAGTGATAAGATTACCCAGGAAGTGGTGCCCGAGGGGGCTTTATGATAACAAAAAGGAAAAACTAAGTCACATGAATACTCTGTGATCTTAGTTTTTTGTATGTTTAGGGCTTTTTTACCGGATGTGCGGCAGCGGCTGCCCCGGAGGAGAGAACAGCGTGCACCGAAGAGGTACGAGAGGAGAGAAAAGCGTGTTTTTGTGACGCGCAGAGGAGAGAATATGGGTTATACGACCTGGGAAGCGGTCGAGCGAAAGCGAAAACGCAGAAAGATACTGCTGCTGTTATTGCTCCTGTTGCTGCTGGTTGCTGCCGGAATCGGCGGTTACTGGTACTACACCAAGTGGAAAGAGGATCAACAGCAGAAAAACTATGAGGAACTGAAGAAAAAGGCATTTGTTGAACTCCAGCCGGGCGAGGCGGAGCCTACGAAGGGTCCGGGAACACCGACGCCGACGCCGATCCCGTCCGAGGAGGACATGCTTCTCGCGGCGATCATGGATGAGTACGAGGAGTTCCTGACGATCCTTCCCGACTTTGATATCTTACACGGCGAGAATGAGGATGTTTTTTCCTACATCGCAATACCGGACACCGTCATTGACTATCCGATCCTGGCCAGCGAGAAGGAAGACTACTACCTGAAATACAACATCGATCATACGAAGGGGTATCCGGGCTGTCTTTACGTCCAGAACTGCAACAGCCGCGATATGGAGGATCCCTTCACCATCATATACGGCCACAACATGAAGAACGGTTCCATGTTCGGCAGCCTGAAGATGTTCAAGGATGCGGATTTCCGCATTACGCACCCGTATTTCTTTATCTACATGGAAGACCGGGTGATGGTGTACGAGGTCGTGATCGTCTCGCACGCACCCACGGAACATCTTCTGTCCGAGGATTATGTCAAGAAGAACGGCAAATGGGTCTTCGACCAGTTCGACGGACATGAAACAGCCCGCATGGTCGAAAAGCTTCGGGAGGAGGATGAAAACGCATATATCGCTTCCCCGGAGCCGACGGACGAAGACCACATTCTGGTGCTCTCCACATGTGGCGACGGAAGAAGGTTCGTGGTGGTTGGCAAAAGGGTACTGAGCGTACCGATTGAGGAGATTCCGGTTCCGCAGGAGTGACCGGAGATGAGAAACTGAGAGAAACCGCAAGGTGCGGTTAGGGGTGTGTCCCCGCATAGGTGCCGAAAGGGCACAGAGGAGATTGAGGAGATGGGTTATATGAAGAACAGGAAAACATGGAGATTGGTTAGTTTCCTGCTCGCGCTTGTATTGGTGTTCACCATGTGCGCGGGCAATCAGGCAATGGCAGCAGAGCCGTCGGCCAGCGACCGCTACGACGGCGACTACAATGCATCTACGATCTTGAGCCGGTTTGTTGTATTCACGAAGGACTCCTTCGTGTCGTTCAACCACACCATCGGCTCCATCGCTGTCGGCTCCCTCAGCGTTAACGATACAAACGGCAATACTTTCTCCGATTTCGGAAAAGTTCCTTCCTACATCGGCGTATGGAAATCGGGACGTGTCGGCAACGTCAGCGGCCAAGTCAGCTATTCGGCGAACCGCACCGTGTATTATAAAGAGAAAAAATTCAACTCGGAGGCCTGGGACCAGTATAAAGGGATCCAGAACCCGAATTATATCGATCTGGATAAAGCATTTTCCAAACTGGAAGCCCAGTCCCGGGTTCTCTTGGATCTGAGCAGTCCTCTGTCCGGGACGACATTGAACCTGAACAATGTCAATTCGGATGTCTATGTTTCCATTCCCTACGATAAATTGAAATCTCTTGTGATCAATGTGTCGAGTCCCTCGTGGTTCCGTGATCACATTCTTTGCATTTCCGTAACCGGCGTCAACGGAAACACCGCGGATTTTGTCGGTTACGATATGAAGATCAACGGCCAAAGTCTGTCCAATTATTTTAAGGACAAGGCTTCGGGCGCTCAGCATGGCGGCGAGATCAACACCACCGGATTCAACCTTTTTTGGAATTTTCCGGATGCCACCGGTAAGGTGAGAGCCATCGGTCTGACCGGCCATATGATCGCGCCTCGCGCGACCGTACAGTACGGCGGCAGCGATTTTTACGGCGGCGGAAATTATGAGGGCGGTATCATCGCGAAAAAGCTTACCACCTACGGCGAGGGACATTTCTATCCCAGCTCCCGCACCCTCCCGCTGAAGAGCTCAAAGCCTACGAATTCGCCTACACCGGTGAACACCAAGCCGGTAACTCCTTCCCCGACGAAGCCGGCAACGCCTACGCCGACGAAGGAGGCAACACCTACGCCGACGAAGCCGGTAACACCTACGCCGACCAAGCAGGCAACGCCTACGCCGACGAAACAGGCGACACCTACACCGACGAAGCAGGCAACGCCCACGCCGACCAAGCAGGCAACGCCTACGCCGACGAAACAGGCAACGCCTACACCGACGAAGAAGGTAACGCCTACACCGATACAGAACAAGAAGGCAACACCTACTCCTACGACCATTGTGAGAGCAGCGACGCCTACACCTACGACCATCGTAAGAGCAGCGACGCCTACGCCCACGACCATTGTGAGAGCAGCGACGCCCACACCTACAACCGTTGTGAGAGCGGCAACACCGACTCCGACGACAATCGTGAGAGCGGCAACGCCCACGCCCACAACGATCGTGAAGCAGGCAACGCCTACGCCGACAGTCTCTGTCGGTCCGGCCAAGCCCACCGTGGAACCTACTCCCACGAAGGCGCCCGCCAAGGTGACACCGACTCCGACAAAAGCGCCTTCCAACAACGGTACGGCGAAGAATCCTACGCCGACGCACTACCGTCGGCCCACCGCAACGCCGAAGCCGGTACAGGATGAACAGAATATGTACGGCGGCATTTCCTATCCGACCGTAACCCCTGCGGATAACTCGGGAAGCGGCACCGGAACCGGTACGGGCACCGGAACGGGTACAGATACCGGCACAGGCACGGGAACCGGCACCGGAACCGGTACCGGAACGGGGCAGAGCACCGGCGGCAGCTACACCACGGAGTTCTCCAAGCAGACCGTGACAAGCGAGGAGCTTGCCGGCGCAAGACTGACGCTCACCACCTATACCAAGGGCAACAGCCTGTATCAGGTTGTTATCGCGGGATCCTCGGGCGGTACGGATTTCAAGGTCCGCGAGAGCTACATCTCCTGGACAAGCACCACGAAACCGGCTGTGCTTAAGAATCTCCCGAACGGAACGTACCGTCTGCACGAAGACTGTGCTCCGGCCAACTACAATGTCGCGTCCGATATCTGGTTCAAGATGATCGATACGGTCATCTGCGACATGGACGGCAATCCGATCCCGAACGGCGTTCTGGTCATGATCGACCATGAGCTTACCGACCCCGGCGAGGTTGACAACGCGACTCCCGAGTACGGGGAAGATAAGAAGACACCCAACAGCAAGGTGAAATCGCCTCAGACCTCGGAAAATATGATCGTGTTGTACATCGGGGCATTGGTCGTTCTGATGATCCTTGTTGTCGCTGCAGTCCTTGTTGTCGACGAGCTGCGCAGCCGCAGAAAAGCGGAGTGCCGCAGGCAATAACGAAATGTCCGGAAATATCCGGCGCAGCCGTGGAAAACGGATGCGCCGGATATTTGGATGAGAGGGGCCGGAGGGTGAGCCGGAAATAATTGTTCCCGAAATTTGCAAAAAAAGTGGTTGACAAACCAGACCTTATCGTGTACAATCCACATTGTGCCTGCGGAAAGCAGGATATGCACGAGTGGCTCAGTGGTGGAGTATCGCCTTGCCAAGGCGAGGGTCGCGGGTTCGAATCCCGTCTCGTGCTTTTTTCTATGCCCAAAAAACCTTCCCGTGAACAGCGGGAAGGTTTTTTTGTGTCGGTATGCGGATGGAACTGCCGGATACGGGGCAGCGGGATTTATAACGGGATTTATAAAACGTAGAAGAGGATCCCGAAGAACTGCAGCACGCATCCTGCGATGACAAACACGTGGAACAGACTGTGGATGTATCGCTTCTTGGCGCCTATGAGGTACAGCACCGCGCCGATGGTAAAAGCGACGCCGCCCAGCAGGATCCACAGGAAGCCCATGAAGGTCATGGCGTGAATGGTCACCTTCGCGCACAGGATGATCGCCCAGCCCATGACGAGATAGCACAGAAACGCGAAGATCCGGTACGCCTGCAGATCGATGGCGTTGATCGCCGCTGCGATCAGTGCACAGCCCCATTCGATCCCGAAGATCGTCCAGGCCAGACCGGGGTGATCGACGCGCAGAGAGGATAAGAGGATCGGCGTGTAGGTGCCTGCGATCAGAAAATAGATATCACAGTGGTCGATAATGCGCATGACCTGCTTACCGGTGTTTTTGTGCAGACCGTGGTACACGGAGGAAACCGTGAACATCACGATCATGGTGCCGCCGTAAATCGAGGAGGAGACCACGCCCCAGACGTTGTGGTGCGAAGCGGCCATAATGATGCAGAGCACCGTGATGGCGATGGCCAGAGCACCGCCGACGATGTGGGTGACCATGTTGGCAATCTCCTCGCCGCGGGTGTAATCCGGAAAATTCCGCTCCTTAAGGGGCGTTCTTTTTTTCATAAAAATGCCTCCGTAAGACACGCGCTCTCTTGCATTCCCAACACAAAGAAACACAAAACCGCGTCATGTAGTATTTAAAACCACATGAATTATAGCACAGAGCACGGCGGAACACAAGAGCAGATTGCATTTTTCGGCGGGTTATGCTATCGTTGTCAGGGAATCGCTTTGAAAAGCCCTGTAAAACAGGTGCCTTCGGACGAAACAACGGGTTTGGGAGGAACGGAAAATGACGAAACTGGTTTTCTTTGATATGGACGGAACTCTGTGCGCGCCCCGGTTTTACGTGGACGGGAAGACGGTCGGCGGAATGTCCGATACGGCGTGGCTTCAGTACTGCGAGAAGAACGGGGAGGATACCTACCGGTTCTGCAAGCCGGTGCCGGTGGTGACGGAGTACGCGCAACAGAGCAAGGCGCACGGTGCGAAGGTGTACATTCTTTCCACCTCCTGGTCGGAGCAGGAATCGGCGGCAAAACGCAAGTGGACGGAGCAGAATTTTCCGGGGCTGTTCACGGAGGTGATCCTGACCGCGAAGGACGACGAAAAGCTGCCGATCATCCGGAAGATCGCGGAGAAGGAAGGGGTCTCCCTCGGGGATTGCGAGCTTGTGGAGGACACCTATGCGACAGTGCTTGCGGCCATCGTCGCGGGGATAAAAGGAACCCATGTGTCCCATCTGTATTGCAATTGCAATTGAATTCGAAAATACGGGAAAGAGGGTAAATTACATTTTTCGTATTTTTTGTCTAATACAAACGTTTCAATTCGTTAATTTTTCGTAAGTTTGTCAATAGTAACGAAAAACACACTGTGGTAAAATCAGTATTAACATCTAAATACGACTGCGCACGCAGCGTATAAAAAACAGAATAACAAAGGCAGGAATAACGGCGCATTAGCGCGGAAAGAGGTATGTATGAAGGTTACAATCATTGGCGCGGGCAGCGTCGGATCGACGATCGCATTCACTCTCGCTACCAACGGCACCGCATCGGACATCGTTCTCATTGACGTGAACGAGGAGAAGGCCAAAGGAGAGGCTATGGATATTCTCCAGGGCGCTCCGTTCTTCGGAAATCTGAACATTATCGCGGGTGATTACAGTGATGCTGTCGGATCCGACATCGTCATTATCACATCCGGTATCCCGAGAAAAGCCGGCCAGTCGAGACTTGAGCTTGCACAGACCAATGTAAACATCATGAAGGACATTGCGTCCAAGATTACGGTGTACGCGCCGAAGGCGATCTACATCATCGTAAGCAACCCGGTCGATGTTATGACCTATGCCTTCCACAAGTTCTCCGGCATTCCGGAGAATCAGATCATCGGTTCCGGTACGATCCTCGATACCTCGAGACTTCGTTCCCGTCTCGCCGAGCTGTATGATATCAGCCAGAGTAACGTTCATGCGTATGTGTTCGGTGAGCACGGCGATTCGTCGTTTATTACCTGGTCGCTTGCCAATATTTCGAACGTTCCGCTCAACCACTACAAGGAGCGCGTTCACAACTCCATCAAGGAGTTCCCGGAGCTCAACAAGGAAGAGGTTGAGGATTACGTTAAGAAGTCCGGCGGCATCGTGATCGCACGCAAGGGTGCAACCTACTATGCGATCGCGGTTTCCGTAGCGTTCATCGTTAAGACGATCGCAACCGGTATCGATACGACGATGACCGTTTCCACCATGATGCACGGTGAGTACGGCATCAGCGATGTATGCCTCAGCACGCTTGCCATCGTGGGCAAGAGCGGTATCATCGGCAATGTGGAGACGCCTCTTACCGACGAGGAGATCGCACTTCTTCAGAAGAGCGCCAACAACCTCAAGGAAGTTATCCACAGCATCAATATCGATTAATGAAATTTCAGCAGGGCAGCATTCTTTCCAAGGGAGAATGCTGCCTTGTCGCGCTTTAAGAGGGACAGAGATGGAGTATCGCATCGAACATGATTCCATGGGCGACATGAGAGTGCCCGCTGACCGCTACTGGGGTGCGCAGACCGAGCGCAGCCGCGGGAATTTTCCGATCGGCGTCGGTTTGGAGACCATGCCCGGTGAGATCATCCGTGCATTCGGCATCCTGAAAAAAGCCGCAGCGCTCGCCAACCGCGAGCTGGTTCCGAACCGTATGACGCAGGAGAAGCTTGACGCGATCGCGAAAGCCTGCGACGAGGTGACTGCGGGGGAGCTTGCAGGACATTTTCCGCTTGTCGTATGGCAGACCGGCAGCGGCACACAGTCCAACATGAACGCCAACGAAGTGATCGCCAACCGCGGCAATGAGATCGCGGGAGCAAAGCTTCTTCATCCCAACGATGACGTCAATATGTCCCAGTCCTCCAACGACACGTTTCCGACGGCGATGCATATCGCGGCGGTGCTGGGCATTGAGCAGAACCTGCTTCCGGCTCTGGACTCGCTGATCGCAGCGTTCCGGAAGCTTGCGGAAGAGCATGAAGGAATTGTCAAATGCGGCCGTACGCACCTTCAGGATGCGACGCCGATCCGGTTTTCCCAGGAAATCTCCGGCTGGAGCGAGAGCCTTGCCACCGATGCGGAGATGATCCGCGCGGCGCTTCCGATGCTCCGCAGACTCGCCCTCGGCGGGACGGCGGTAGGCACGGGGTTGAATGCGCCGGCAGGCTTTGATTCGCTGGTTGCGGCGAAGATCACGGAGATCACTGGCAGTGAGTTTGTGACGGCGCCCAACAAGTTCCACGCACTCTCGTCGAAGGATGAGATCGCATTTGCCCACGGCGCACTGAAAGCGTTGGCTGCGGATCTGATGAAGATCGCCAACGATGTCCGGTGGCTTGCCAGCGGTCCGAGGAACGGCCTTGCGGAGATCACGATCCCTGCCAACGAGCCGGGATCGTCCATCATGCCGGGCAAGGTCAATCCGACGCAGTGCGAAGCGGTCACGATGGTTGCGGTGCAGGTTATCGGCAATGACACGGCGATCGGTATGGCGGCCAGCCAGGGGAATTTCGAGCTGAACGTCTTTATGCCGGTGATCGCTTACAATTTCCTGCAGTCGGTGAGACTCCTTGCGGAGGCGATGGCATCGTTTGAAACAAGATGCGTATCGGGAATCCGCGCGGATGAAGCGAAGATGCATGACAATCTTACAAGATCTCTTATGCTGGTGACAGCGTTGAATCCATATATCGGATATGAGAGAGCAGCGGAGACCGCCAAGAAGGCCTACCGCGAAAACATTTCCCTGAAGGAAGCCTGCGTGGCGCTCGGCTTTTTGACGCCCGAGCGGTTCGATGAGGTTTTCCATCCGGAGAAAATGTGTTAGACTACAAGGTGAATAACAAGCGTAAGCTTGATTAGGAAAGGAAAGAAAGCAGTATGAACTATGCAGAAGAATCCCTGAAGAAACACTACGAATGGAAAGGTAAAGTCGAGATGATCGTTCGTGCTCCCCTGGAGACGAAGGAAGACCTCTCGCTTGCATACACCCCCGGTGTTGCACAGCCCTGCCTTGAGATTCAGAAGAACGTTGATCTGAGTTATGACCTCACCCGTCGTTCGAATCTTGTAGCGGTTGTGACGGACGGCACCGCGGTACTCGGACTCGGCGATATCGGCCCGGAAGCCGGTATGCCCGTTATGGAAGGAAAATGCGCCCTCTTTAAGGCTTTTGGCGATGTGGACGCAATCCCGCTCTGCATCCGCTCCAAGGAAGTGGACGACATCGTTAACACGGTTCGCCTTCTCGCCGGTTCCTTCGGCGGTGTGAACCTTGAGGATATCTCCGCACCTCGCTGCTTTGAAATCGAGAGAAAGCTGAAGGAGTGCTGCGATATCCCGATTTTCCACGATGATCAGCACGGCACGGCTGTTGTATGCCTTGCTGCCATGCTCAACGCTCTTAAGGTTGTCAACAAGAAGATTGATGAGATCCGCGTTGTGACCAGCGGCGCAGGTGCTGCCGGAATCGCCATCATCAAGCTCCTCATCTCCATGGGCCTTAAGGATGTTGTTATGTGCGACCGCAAGGGCGCGATCTACAAGGGACGTGACGGATTGAACCCGGAGAAGGAAGTTATCGCTGAGATGACGAACCAGCAGATGCGCAAGGGTAGCCTTGAGGACGTTATCAAGGGCGCTGACGTATTTATCGGCGTTTCTGCTCCCGGCTGCGTAACTCCGGAGATGGTTAAGAGCATGGCTCCGAACCCGATCCTCTTCCCGATGGCAAACCCGACTCCCGAGATCATGCCTGACGAAGCAAAGGCTGCAGGTGCTGCTGTTGTCGGTACCGGCAGAAGCGATTTCCCGAACCAGATCAACAACGTGCTTGCGTTCCCGGGCATTTTCCGCGGCGCACTCGATGTACGCGCAAGCGACATCAACGATGAGATGAAGATTGCAGCGGCAAAGGCTATCGCAGCTTTTGTTACCGACGATAAGCTTTCGGCTGACTACATCATCCCGAGCGCTCTTGACAAGACCGTTGCCCAGGCTGTTGCAAAGGCTGTTGCACAGGCTGCTCGCGATACGGGAGTTGCAAGACTGTAATGTCGAAATAAAATGTGGCTTCACTTGACTCTTCGGGATTGCCGTCACGGCAATCCCGAAACTGTCAATGGTGCGATACAGATCTCACGCAATGAAAAGGAGAGAAAGATGAAGAAGAAACTGTGGAAACTGTTGCTGCTTCTCGGTGTCCTGATGTTGTCGGTGTTCGTTCTGACCGCCTGCGGCGATGATGACGACGATGACGACGATGATGATGACACCAAGAAGAAGGTTGAATACGAAATCAATGACGAAAGCAAGCTGAAGCCTTCCGAGGAGACAGTTCCTGCCGGAACGTGGCTGTGGCACAGCGATACGCTGGATCTTGCAGTATGGCATCTCGGACAGTCCATGGTTGCCGAGACCAGCAAATACTGGCGCTGCGAGGCCGACGACAAGTACGATATCTATATGGTTCCGAAGTCGGCGAAGAAGATCAGCAAGATTGAACAGGCGCTTGATGCTGCGGTGGAGTTCCTCTCGGATCTCGATGAGAACATCGATGATCAGAAGGATTTTACGGACGTTAAGGTAGCGGACGTAAAGACGGAGAAAGAGGAACTTTTCGACAAGGTCTTCTACACTTCCGTGATCACCTGCAAAAAGGACGGGAAGGAGCTTGAGCTTCCGGTTATCCTTGAGATGTATGAGAAGCGCTATGTCATTTATATTGTCAACGAATTCCAGGACGGAGCGTCGGATGAGGAGCTTCAGTGCCTGTTAAAGACCCTTCGCATTGATACCGATGCGTACAAGGGAATCGAGGGCAACTCGCTTGGCAAGCCTACGCCGGAACCTACGCCGGAGGCAACGCCGACCTCGGCGGAGACCCCTACGCCGGAGGCAACCCCTACTCCTGAGGCTACTCCTACCCCGGAGGCAACGCCGACTCCCGAAGCGACTCCTACTCCGGAGGCAACGCCGACTCCCGCTGTTGCGGATCTCACTCTGAAAACCTTCGCACACAGCCAGCTTCCAATCACCATTGATCTGCCGAGCTACGAAAATATCGAAGAGTACGACAGCTCCATTTATGTTGAGACGGATGAGTTCCTGTACTTCACCTTCGCCATGAATTATTTCCAGGGCGGTGTTGTGATGAACAGCAACGATTTCAGCCAGCTTTTCAATGTCCCTGAGAAGGATGAGACCCTGGCGGCAATGCTTTCCCTTGACGGTGTTAAGGTCATGGAGGATGCCGAGGCGACCTCTTTTGACGTCAACGGTTACAAAGGATATTATCTTCCTCTTGCGGATATGTATTACGATAATGAGGACGGCACCTATGTAAAGGGTGACGGATTCATGGTTGTCACGGATGCGCAGGGCGATGTCGGTGTTTATGTTTCGGCTGCGATCATCAAGGACGCGAAGTATAATGTCAACTACACGGACCGTATGGGCGAGGTTCAGAACGCCCTTGTCAACGCCGCTACGAGTCTGAAGCAGAACGGCAAGCTCGGTTCGGATTATGTTGTCTGGAAAGAGCGCATGCCTGACGGCGCCGGCGTTTATGTGGTGTATGAGGCCGGAGAGATCAAGAAGATTGAAAAAGGGCAGGATTCCTGGATGTTCTACTACAACGATGAGGGCCAGGGATACTTCCTTGTCAAGCATTTTACGCCTACGGTTGAGGCTTCGAACGCCAAGGAGTACGCGGAGACCTTTAAGAACACCCTGGAAAGCAAGGGCTATACCGTATCCGATATTGCGGAATATCAGGGACGTATGGCATACAACTGGATCCGCGTTGATTATTCCGCCGACGGCGTCGATTACTGCGAGAACATCTTCGTCAGCATGGATTCCAACGGGGATATCTGGATGCTCGATCTCTACGGTACGATTGAGAACGTGGAAGCACAGGATGACAATCTTGACAACATGCTCTGGTCCCTTCATGAGCATTGGGATTACTGATTGAATTCCGAATAACCGATGAATTACAGGAAGAGCCGCACAGGCTGCAGAAATGCGTCCGTGCGGCTCTCTTTTTTTTGGTTCTCCGTCGATTCCCAAGTGACAGAAGGGATAGTTCTATGGTATTATTGGAATAAGATGTTTCGTTACGGAACAGTCTGTAGAGGAGTAAAGACAATGAAAGCGCTGATCATCAATTGCAGTCCGGTAAAAACAGGTGCTACGGCTGAGATCGCAGGCATCGTGACAAGGGAGCTCTCAGCGGGGTACGATACGAAATGTATCTGTATCGACGACTACACCTTTGCTTTCTGCAGGGGATGCCGTACCTGCCACAGAACTGCAAAATGCATTATGGATGATGGTGCAGGCAGGATCATGGAGGAGATTGACGAGGCGGATGTCATCGTTTGCGTCGCGCCGTCGTACTGGGCGGACATTCCCGGACAATTCAAGGCATTTATCGACAGATGTACGCCCTGGTGCGATACACATGAGCCCCATGCAGCGATCCGGGAGGGGAAAAAGGGATTTGCAATTGCCCTGCGGACCGGCCCGGGGATGCACGAATGTGAGAGGATCATTCAAAGCATAGAACACTTCTACGGTCATCTTCATATCGCCTGCACCGGCCACCTTGGGTTAACGTCCGTTGAGTACAGGGAAAATGTCGAACCCAGAAGGCAGGAGATCGTTGATTTCTGCCGTACCGTAAATGAGGCAGCTCATGCGGACCGGTCCGCTCTGGACAGGGAAACATTCTGAGAAAAGGAGAACACGGGGATGGAAATTCGTGAAGTGGAGTTGAACGAGTCAATACTAGATCAGCTGATCCGATTTTCCGAGGATTGGACAGCGGAAGGAAGCTGTTACGGGTATCGCCCTAACACCCCCTCGGATATCGAAGGGAACAGGATTTTTGTCGCAGAGGAAGAGGGGAATATCGTCGGATACCTGTTCGGGAGAAGCAGTAAGTCGACGCAGATGCAGTCCGTCATGCCGGAAGGCACACCGGTTTTCGAGGTGGAGGAGCTTTATGTCGCTCCGGAAAGACGGTCCCGGGGAATCGGGGAAAAACTCTTTCGGTTTGCGGAAGAGGCGGCTGCCGCGGAAGCCGAATATATGGTCCTGAGCACGGCAACCAAAAACTGGAGAGCGATTTTCCACTTTTATATCGACGAACTGGACATGACGTTTTGGAGTGCGCGATTGTTCAAAAAGATAGATAAGTAAGAGACGGAGTATTTTCGGGGAGGAAGCGAGACGGAATATGCAGAATATCGAAGTGCGGCAGATGACCTATGCGGATATCCCGGGATCTGTGATCTCATCGTGTTCGAACCGTACCGCCGTAGGGGAGTCGCCACAAAGCTGATGGATTGCGCCGAGGCGCTGGCGCGCCGCGTGAATACGAAGGTATATCTGGATGTCTGCCTCAACGCGGAGTACGGTCCGGCACAACGGTTTTATGCCCTGCGGGGGTATGTCCCCGACGGCGCCGGGGTCTATTATGAGGAACATGTTCTGGGAAAAGACGAGGCCTGCAAAAACGACGATGAGTTAACGCTCTGCCTCGTGAAGGAACTGGGGTAAAAGTCATTATTGTGAAAGGAGAATCATTATGCCGATGATCGATGCGAAATTCACCATGCAGGTGGAGGAAACCAAGAAGGAGGAACTCAAGAGTGAGTTCGGAAAACTGATCGCGACGCTTCACAAGGGAGAGGCGTATCTGATGGTCGGGATTCAGGACGGTTATGATCTCTGGTTCGGAGGCAAAAAGCTGGAGAAGGGAGCTTATGTAGAGGTCTCTCTGCTTGGCAACGCTCCTTCCGGCGACTACAGCAAGCTGACGGGACAGATCTGCGACATGCTTGCGGATAAACTGGGGATTCCCGGCAACGCGATTTATGTGACCTACCATCCGCTGGCGGATTGGGGCTGGAACGGAACGAATTTCTGACAGGATCGAGGGATCGTCAGGGTTCCCGAATAGTTGACCGATGTGTAGGGGGATAAAACATGACTTCCAGCAGAACTTCTGACATGACAACCGGAAATTCTCTGAAAAAAATACTGATGTTTGCATTGCCGCTGTTTATCGGGACGATGTTCCAACAGGTATATAGTCTGGTGGATACGGTCATTGCAGGCCACATCCTGGGTGACAGTGCGGTTGCTGCGATTGGTGCGACCTCAGCGCTGTATTCGGTGGTCCTGTACTTCGCCGTCGGGCTTAACAGCGGATATGGGATCATCATTGCAAGGATGTACGGGAAAAAGGATATCCCGAAACTCAAAAGCGCATTTGCAACGATGGTGATACTGAATGTGAGTATCACTGCTTTGCTGACGGCACTTGTCCTTCCGCTTCTCGGTAAGCTGTTGCGGCTTCTGGACACGCCGGAAGAGATTTTCTCACAGGCCCATGAGTATATCTTTATAATTTTCGCAGGACTGACCGCCACTATCCTTTACAATATGTGCGCAGGATTCCTTCGGGCAGTGGGAAACAGCAGGACGCCGTTGTATTTCCTGATACTCTCGTGCGGAATCAATTCCGTGCTGGATTGGGTGTTCGTAGCGGAGCTCGGTATGGGAGTTGCGGGAGCCGCATATGCAACCCTGATAGCAACCGTTTTTTCCGGAGCGGCCGGGCTTGTGTACATCATCAGGGTGTATCCTGATTATATGCCGGGACTCCGTGATCTTATACCGGATAAAGGACTCGTACGGGAAATGCTTTCCACAGGCCTGTCCATGGCCCTTATGAATTCCGTGTTTGCACTCGGGTCGATCATACTTCAGAAGGCGATCAACGATCTCGGCACAGCGATCATAACAGCCCATACCGCATCGCGCAGGATATATGACTTCCTGATGATGCCCATGTCAACGGCAGCCACCGCCACGGCAACCTTTACAAGCCAGAATTTTGGCGCGGGGAAGAAGGACAGGATAACGGCAGCCATAAAGAAAGTGCTTTTGATCGAAATGGCGTGGAGCCTTTTTTCCGCGGTTCTGTCAATAACCGCCGGCAAACCGTTGATCGGGCTGATACTCGGAACCACGGACAACACGGTTCTTTCCAACGGGTATCTGAACCTGACAATGAGCACCCTGTTCTTTTTCCCGTTAGGCGTTCTCCTCGTGATGAGGATGTCGATGCAGGCAATGAGATATAAGGTGGCTCCGGTCATATCGAGTACGATAGAGCTTGCGGTAAAGATCGTGTCAAGCTTGTGGGTAGTGCCGAAAATCGGATATAAAGCCGTTGCGGCAACAGAACCGGTCACCTGGGTGTTGTGTGCGCTGTTCCTTATTTTCATTTTCCGAACCACCTATAGGAGAAAACTGATGATATGAATGCGTATTTTCCGAAACATAAAGAAATCCGGGGAAGACGGATCATTTTGCGAGAGCAGAGAGAGGAAGACGCGGCATATTTTGCCTATTGGTTTAATCAGCCAAAGGTTATGTTCCAGTGCGGCTTTGAGAAACCTACGAGCGAAGAGGAGGAGAGGACACGTATCAGCACCTCCCACAGATCGGAAGATTCCGTATGGTTTACGATCACGGATCTTGACGGGAATATTATCGGAGAGACCGGATTGCTCCGTATGTTTCCCGCATGGCATTGCACGGACCTGACGATAATCATTCCGGATCCCGAAAAGCAGCACAAGGGTTACGGAACAGAAGCAATACGACTGGTGCTGGACATGGCTTTCCATGAGTTTGAAATGAATCGCGTATCGATCGGAGTAGTCGGCCTTAATACGGAAGCTTTGGAGTTCTATACGATGATCGGATTCCGGCAGGAAGGAATTCAGGAACAGGGCTATTACTATAACGGCGAATACAGCGACTTCATTATGATGCGTATCCTTCGTCAGGAATGGACGAGATAAATCGTGATCTGCAGGTGAGAAAAATGGTGAATTGTGATTGGTGCAATCTGTCGGAAGAAGAGAAACGGTATCAGCTGTACGAGAGTGCATTATGGACGGTTTTCCTTTCCGATGAACAGGATTATATCGGACGATGCATATTGGTCCTGAAACGTCACTGCGGTTCAATGGCAGAGCTGACAGAGGAGGAGTGGGAAGAACTCCGCCGATTGGTTTGTAAAGTGGAGACCTGTTTAAAGACTGTTTTGGGAGCAGCCTTGTGTAACTGGAGCTGCCTGATGAACAGTTTTTATAAGGGCACCGACCCCGATCCGCATCTTCATATTCATGTAAGGCCAAGATATGACAAAGCCGTGACGATCAACGGAAACAATTATCCCGATAGTGAGTTTGGCCATCACTATGCATTGAATAAAAGCGGGTCAATCCCGGTTGAAGATAAAGAAGAAGTGTTTACCCGGCTGAAGGAATGGCTGAATCGGTGAGCTTCCGGCGGAACAATGATGAAGAGGTGACAGAGTGAAGAGATTGAAGGAGCGGTCAGCTTTTATTTGACACTTTGAGTGGTTGTGATCCGTCCCGGCATAGGGTTTCCGGGTATTGCATAAAAGAAAAGCAAAACAACAGAATCTGCAGGTTAGGTAAAAGGACAGACATATGACGCATCAGATGCAACTACAGCCGGAGCCGTTTGATATGATCAAAAGCGGTGAAAAGACGATCGAACTCCGGTTATATGATGAGAAGCGAAGGAAAATCCGGATCGGAGATGAGATAGTATTCACCAATACGGAAAATGGCGAGACCCTTGCAGTAAGGGTGATTGATCTGGCTGTTTTTGCTTCCTTTGAAGAACTGTACAAAACGCTTCCGTTGCTGCGGTGCGGATATACGGAGCAGGACATTGCCTCGGCATCGCCGCATGATATGGATGTGTATTATCCGAAGGAGAAACAGAAGGAATACGGTGTGGTCGGAATAACAATAACAATACAAAAAGAGTATTAAAGGTCACAACAAGTACGAGCGATCGGATTTGAGAGCTTTAGATAGGTAAGATGATTCCAGGAGAGATAGTTTGATTTCGGAGGGAATTATGCAGGATATTAGCAGTATTGAAAGATTCATTGATAAACAAAAAGTGAGCTTTATCGCATCGGTCGATGAAGATGGATTCCCAAATGTTAAGGCGATGCTGAAACCAAGGAAACATATAGGATTGAAAGAGTTCTGGTTCTCCACAAATACATCGTCCATGCGGGTGAAACAGTTTCGAGACAATCCCAAAGCCTGCATATACTTTTATCATAAAGGGTTAATTAAATATGTGGGGGTTATGCTGACCGGTACGATGGAGGTTCTTACGGATCAGGAATCCAAGAATATGATATGGAAGAGGGGCGATACGCTGTTTTATAAAGGCGGTGTTACGGATCCGGATTACTGTGTGTTAAAGTTTACGGCTGAGAAGGGCCGGTATTATTGTGATCTAAAAACTGAAAGCTTTGAGGTATAAGAACAACTGATAGAGGCTTGTTGCACAAAGGAAAAGCATAAGGCACCAACGAAATATCAAAGCAATGTGGGGGAGATTAGGTTATGAAGGAGAAACCGAAGGTGGTATACCACGGCAGTCAATATTTATTTGACGTCCTGATGCCGCGACAGGCGAACGGACAGTGTGAGGCCGAGGCTCAAATGGGGATTTATGCTGCGGCAACGATGGAGGAAGTCATTCCTTTCGCACTGCCGTTTCGCTTCTACCCGGACTGTCCGGAGGGAAAACTTTCCTTTGATTCCGACGGAACCAAAAGCTTCTTGCGCTATGGGTCCATAAATCCAAACGGAAAAGGCTATGTATATGTCCTGCCGTCGGACTCGTTTGAACTCGTTGACGAGTGGGAATGGCTTTCCAGAACACCCGTAAAACCAATTAAGGTGATTGAGATTTCGGTTAAGGATTATTGGCATACGATTTCATTTTCCGAGGAGGCTAAGAAGATTCAGCGGGAGTTGTACGGCGCGGATCCGGAATGCTTTTTCAAGGCGGCGGAGGCCGATGCCCCGAGTGAATACGTGTGCAAGATCGCTTCCATGGAGGAAGTGAACGAAAAATGGGACACTCTGGTGCAGGAGCACCCCGATGACTCGAACTGGGAGGTATGGAAGAAGGACATCATAGCTGAAATTTCGGCGGGTAGAGAGATTCCGTATTACGGGATTCTTGACGGGGAGATTATCTGCGAGGCATATGCTGTCCCGAATTATACGCCGGGGGAGGACGACGCGGGACTTCGAGAGGAAGGGACTGTGTATTTGTCGGCGTTTCGCACGGTCAAGGCATATCGGGGCAAGGGGTATTTTTCGCGGCTGCTTCGATTCATGCTGGAAAATCTTCGACAGAAGGGATTTGCAAGAGCGGTCCTCGGCGTCGAACCATCCGAAGTTCTCAACAAGCAGATGTATCTTCGGTGGGGATTTACCGAGAAGATGTATACGGGAACCTGTACGTACCCGGACGGAACTGTCATTGAGGTGGAATACTACGGGAAAAAGCTGGGATGAATTTGGAAAGGGTTGTTGTTGCGCAAAATGAAAGAAAAGTGTAACAAAGTGTTGTTTGCAGAGGTAGAAGATGGCGAACATAAAGGAACTCCAAGGCGCGAATATGGATACTGTTCTTTGCAGCTATCCGTATGAAAACAGAAATGTTACAGATAATGGTAAAACAGATTAAGAAGTCTTATTGGGGAAAAAGTCAATATGAAGAAGGTAATTGTGGACGTAAGCGACCACTATGATTTTCTAATAGATGAAAATAACGATTCATTCCGTGATCCTCCAGCTTTGCGGGAATACATGGATTCCTGGGACGGGCGTGCATTTCAGGAACTGATGGGGCTGAATCCGATGAAGAGTGTTCTTGAGATTGGCATCGGAACAGGAAGACTCGCGGTCAGGATAGCCCCGTGCTGTCGTCATTTGACGGGGATTGATATATCGTCAAAAACCATTGAAAGAGCTCGGGAGAATCTTCGGAATTGTCCGAACATATCTCTAATCTGTGATGATTTCATAGGATACGTATTTGCAGAGACATTCGATGTGATTTATTCTTCGCTGACGATGATGCATTTTCCGGATAAGGCGCTTGTGATTGGGAAGATGAGTTCTTTACTGAATGACGGCGGACTTCTCTGTTTATCCATTGACAAGAATCAAAGTGAATGGATAGACATGGGGAGTCGGAGGGTTCGGATTTATCCGGATACACCAGAGAAAACTGTTACATTTGCCGAACAGGTGGGATTGAAAGTGAAACGAATCATTGAGACAGAAAATGCTTATTTGCTGGCGTTTTCGAAATGATATTATACAAAATGAAAGTTTAGTATAGGAAAAAGTGAGAATGAAAGATGTCATTTTTAGGAAGGCGACGGTCGAGGATTGCCGAGCTCTTTCCGAATTGAAGCGTGATGTATGGAGTACCACATACAGCGGGATTTATCCGCAG
>Ga0310696_10000881_pt1 | contig 44330 bp, 36 predicted proteins | sample AusTroGonzalo_MG_4_FD_203885 | JGI IMG/M metagenome (GOLD analysis project Ga0310696, IMG submission 203885) | Bovine rumen microbial communities from tropical cattle in Woodstock, Queensland, Australia - Gonzalo_02 (v2) (version 2) | ecosystem: Host-associated > Mammals > Digestive system >... | reverse complement strand
TGGAGGCGGTTAAAGTGACGGATTGTCCCGCCGCAGTCTTTTGGGCGCTCTTTGCCGTATAAGAACCGGCGTTTGCGTCGTTCGTCCCGGTCGTGAGGGTATAGCACGCCCATTTTGCCGTATAGGTCACGCTCTCAGTCGGCATCTCAAAGGTGTAGGACGTGTTTTCGGTCAGTTTCGCGTCACCGTTATACCACCCGAGCCAGGTATAACCGTTGTTGGTCGTTGCCGTGATCGTCGTTTCTTTGCCTGCGACGGTTGCGCCGCTGACGCCGCCGACCGAACCGCCCTCCGCGAGATCGCGCTCCAGGGTGACCGGGCAGACGATCCATTTCGCGGTAAAGGTGACGTTCTCGGTCGGCATTGCAAAGGTGTAGGACAGTTCTTCGGTCAGTTGTTCATCGCCGTTATACCATCCGAGCCAGGTATAACCGTTGTTGGTCGTTGCCGTGATCGTCGTTGCTTTTCCGGCGACGGTTGCGCTGCTGACGCCGCTGACCGAACCGCCCTCCGCGAGATCGCGCTCCAGGGTGACCGGGCAAACGATCCACTTTGCGGTATAAATCACACTCTCGGCAGGCATTGCAAAGGTGTAGGACAGTTCGTCGGTCAGTTTCACGTCACCGTTGAACCACCCGAGCCAAGTATAGCCGTTCCTTGTCGAAGCGGAAATGGTCACCGAGGTTCCCGCTCCGGTTTTGACGGCGTTTTTGGTCGTGTAGGAACCGGCGTTCGCATCGTTGGAATTGGTCGTAAGGGTATAGCACGCCCACTTTGCCGTATAGGTCACGCTCTCGGCGGGCATTGCAAAGGTGTAGGACAGTTCGTCGGTCAGTTGTTCATCGCCGTTATACCATCCGAGCCAGGTATAGCCGTTATTGGTAGAAGCCGAAATGGTAACGGATTGCCCCGCCGTAGTCTTTTGGGCGCTCTTTGCCGTATAAGAACCGGCGTTCGAATCGTTGGAATTGGTCGTAAGGGTATAGCACGCCCATTTCGCCGTATAGGTCACGCTTTCGGCGGGCATAGTGAAAGTATAGGACGTATTGTCGGTCAATTTGGTATCTCCGTCATACCACCCGAGCCAGGTATAGCCGTTATTGGTGGAGGCGGTTAAAGTAACGGATTGCCCCGCCGTAGTCTTTTGGGCGCTCTTTGCCGTATAAGAACCGGCGCTCGAATCGTTCGTTCCGGTCGTAACGGTATAATACGTCCACTTCGCGGTATAGGAAACGCTCTCGGTCGGCATTGCAAAGGTGTAGGACAGTTCGTCGGTCAGTTTTTCATCGCCTTCATACCACCCGAGCCAGGTATAGCCGTTGTTGGTAGACGCGGTCAGCGTCACACTTTTGCCGACTTCGGTCGGGGTGTCGGAGAAGGTTGTGAAGGAACCGGCACCGGACAAGTTCGTTTCGGTGGTCACCCCGTAGTAATACCATTTCGCCGAATAGGTTGCGTCCTTCGTCACGGTAACCGCGTACTGATTATCCCGGCTGACCGGCTCTTCCCCGACGTACCATCCGTCGAACAGATAGCGACCGTCGGTCGGCGTGGCTTCGAGAGCGACCTCGGTCCCCGTCTCCGCGATCGCAAATCCGCCGGTTACGGTCTCGTTCCCGTTTCCTTTCATATAGTAACGGTCGGTGCCGCGTCCGCCCGCGGTCGGTCTCTTCGCGTCGGTCACGTAGAAGGAACAGGTCGCGGGATTGTTCGCGTTGGCGGCGTATGCGCTCACGTAGATCACGTCGCCGGCGGAAGCCGTGATAGAGACCGCGGTATAGGACGTATTGGAGATCGTTCCGTTCGACTTGTAGATCTTTGCGGACGTCGCGTTATAAATATACAAATACGTAGAATAAGAAGAGGAAGTGTTTTTATAGTACAGCGTCAAGGTTCCGTCGGTCAACGCGGTGAAAAAAACGTATTTCCGGGAGGAAGAGGTCGTTTCCGCCGTGGAGATCGAGTAGGGGGAAGAACTCGAATTATACCCCGACGTAACGTCGATAACGGCGTCGGACGCGCCGATCGCTTGCCAATCCGCGCGCAGAACGGTATCTTTCGTGACGGTTTGCGAGAAGTCGTAGTATCCGGAGGCGTCGGCATACCAACCGCGGAAGATATAGCCGTCACGCTGCGGAACAGACGGATAGGAGAGAGCGTTGCTCGAAGAAACGGTCTGCGCCGGGATCGAACCCATGCCGCCGTTCAGATCGAAAGAGACGGTATACGTCGCGGGGACGAAGAGGTCGCCCGCGATCTTTTGCGTCCCGGCGTCGGGAAGGTTTGAAGTGACCGTCACGGTATAGAACTTCTTCACCGTGATCGGCTCGGACGGGGTGGATATCATAAAATTCGTATTATCGTCAAACGCGCTGACGGTAAACGAGACCGTATCCCCCTTCCAGAACGGGGCGGAGTTCCCAAACGAGTAAGACAACGCGTCGGTCACGTCAATCACCGTGCCGCCGAAGTCGATTTTATACACGTTCGCATTGACAACCCGATTCCACGTAATGGTATAAAGCAGACTCTCCTTATCCAAAGAACAATTCACGCTCGGCGTTTTGAGTTTCCGTTTGACGATTTGTTTCGTGACGGAGGACGGCGTGAAGTCGTCGCGTGTCGCTTTGATCGTGATCTGGTATTCTCCCGCTTCATAATCGGAGAGATCGTAGGTTGTGTAAGACGAAGTGTTGATTAACTTCCCGCCAATATAGAGTTCATAGGCGGTTGCGTTGGCGACCGACGTCCAAGTCAAAACGGACGTTGAATAATTGAAATCAACGCTGGATATGTTCGGCAAAACGCGGTTCGCATAGTTTCTCGACGTATCGGACGAGTTGAAATTATTCATACCGTTGCCCTTAGTCCGGATTTTGACGGTATAATACCCGGCTTCATATCCGTTCGGGAAATACCACTTGGTCCCCGTTACCGTTTCGGACATTTCTTCAACGGTTGACCCGGCTTTATAGACCCGGATTTCGTATCCCGACGCGCCCTCGATCGCGTCCCATGAGAAAACGCTATTGTTGATGCTGACGCTCGGTGCGGAGAGCTGCGCGGAAACGGTGGACGCATCTACCCAGTCGGCGTAAAGGATCAGATTGTCCTCGGTCACGACAGTATTCATATCCCATTTCTGCGCGAGAAGCGGTTCGCCGTTGCTCAGCTGCCCGACGCTGATCCACCAGCCGTTGAACGCGTAGTCGTTCCGGGCGGGGATATAGGTGATCAGACCGTTCGTCGTCGGGGCGATGACGTCTGCGGCGGAGGGATAGTTCAGTTTGAACGTGACGTTCCGTTCGACGGTACGCTGCTCCCATTTGGCGTAGAGCGTCACCGACGCGGAAACGGTGTCGGTATCGAACAGCCACACGTCGGCTGAACCGACGTCGAGGGACCAGCCGACAAAAACGAAGCCGTCCAGCGTGGGCGAAGCGGGCGCGGTCAGCGTCGCGTTCTTTTCGACGGTAACGGTCAACGCAGTGCTTCCGTCCGTAAACGCACCGCCGTTGGCGTTAAAAGTGATCTCGACGGTCGGCGTCGCCGTCACTTCCTCCGTCGTCGGCATCGTTTGCACTCCGCCGTCCGTCGCGATCTGTTCAGAACTGCCGGGCGTCGTCGCCGCGGACGAACCCCCCGGCGTCGTCGCCGCTTCGGTTTTCGGCGTCGTGCTTGCAGGCGCGGAACTCTTTTTTCCGCACGCCGCGAAGACGAGCGCGATCGAGAGTACGAGCAGCGCAAGGGCGAGAATACGGATCGTTTTCATTGTTTTTGGTCCTCCGGAATCGATTTGTACCAATGGTTTTTAACAATCTATATTATTAGAATATCATATCTTTCTCGAAAAAGCAAGAGCATATAATAAAAAAATTGCGCGGCGAGTTTTGCCGCGCGGCGTTGGTATTTGATAGGAGACGGCGTCTTCGACGTCCCGCTCTTTGAAGTGTCGGCAGCCCTTTGTATCGTCTATAGAACCGCAAAACGGCGCCGAAGCGCCGTTTTGCTCTTCAATAATCCGTTATTGAAGTTCTTTGCCCCGCTTTCTCCGAAAGAAAGCGGGCGTATCCCCTCTCGTACCCTTTACCTCCCGTCGGCGGACGCCGTCGCCAAAAACCTCTCGATCTGGATCAGGGGATCCGCGCCGCGTTTGGACGCGAGATCCATTGCCCGGCATTCGGCGAGCAGGGCGCGGAACTGTTCGGGGCGGCGGCGGCTTGCGCATCTGACGTAGAGCCCCGCCTTATACTCGTTCATCCCGAGGATCGAGGCGATCCCCGACGCGGGGGTTCCCTCCTCGAGCAGACAGGCGACCGACGCAAGATCGGAGATCAGGCGCGAGATCTGCCCCAGAATCATCATCGGATCGACGCGGCGCCGAACGAGATCGGACAGTTTGCGGTAAGCGCCCTTCGTATCCCCGGCGAGCATCGCGTTGGTGAGTCCGAAGGCGTCGTCCTCGGCGGTCGAGGAGCAGACGAGTTCCACCGTCTGAACCGTCACGGTGCGGACCTCGTGCGCGCGAGCGTAGCAGACCAGCTTATTCGTTTCGGAGGCGAGGACGTTCATCGAGTGCCCGCACCGATCGATCATATACCGGAGCGCGCCGGGCTCGGCGTCGAGCCCCTCGTGCGTAAAATGCGCGTTCAGCCACGCGGAGAGCCGATCGTCGGTCGAGGTCTCGAAGTTCACCGCCTGCACGATCCCCGAGAGCCGTTTGAAGAGCGACGAGGGGCGCTTTACGCTTCCCGCCGCCATCCCCTCCTGCCCCGTGAGGAACACCACGACCGAGGCGGGATTCTCGCTTGCGGTGCGGACGAGCGCCTCGAGCGCGGCAAAACCGGCGTCCTTCATATCCTCGAAGTTCGCGCCGCTCCACTCGATCAGTTTTTGTTCCGCCATCATCGGGGGCGACGTGATCGCGTCCGCGAGCGCCGACCAGTCGACCGCCTCCCCGTGAAAGACCGGGTGATTGAAGGCGTCAAACGCCGGATCGACGAGGATCAGTTTTCTGATTTCGGAAAGATAATGGCGCATCAGGTAGTCTTCCTCGCCGCAGAAGAGGTAAACCCCCCCGATCTTCTTCGATTTCAGCTGGGTCTTCAATTCAGTTTGCAGCATCGGGGGCACCCCTCCTTTCTTTCGGCACTCAGATCGGCGTCGCCGTGACCGTCATTTCGGTTCTTCGTTTCTCGCCGCCGAAAACGGACGAAAACCGTACGCGAAATCCCACCCCGACGGGGGTCGGGAGAAGCAAGACTTCGTCGGTCGAAACGGTCATCGTAAGGGTAAGCGGCACGTAGGATAACTCGGTCGTCACGGTCTCGCCGACCTGAAAAACGATCCGGGACGAAACGGCGCCGCGCCGATCGACGGTGAGGGAGCCGTCGCGCCAACTCACGCGATTGAAGATCTTGCCGCCCTCAACCGGCTCGGTGAAGGTGAGCAGCAGTTCGCCCGGCTTTTCGCGCAGCGCGCCGAGCCATTCGCCCGCGACCGTCTCGGGTTCGCCCGTTTCGGGGGTGATCACGCTGATCCTTCTGACCGTCACCCGTTCCATCGCATTTCCCTTCCCTGTTTGAAGAAAGGCGGGACGGGAAAAGACGCCCGTCCCGCTCTTCTTGAACGTTATTTTTGCCCTTCGCCCCGTTTTTACGCGGCGCGGCCGGTCAGTCGATCCCCTTGCTCCGGCGGAGCAGATAGGGATTGACGAGTTTCCGCCAGTCGAGTTCGCCGCGGTCGAGCGCCATCACGAGCACCTCGGCGGTGGCGAGATTGGTCGCGACCGGTACGCTGTAAACGTCGCAGAGGCGAAGCATATCCTGCTGCATGGCGGAATGCCGCTCGGCGGGTTCGGTATCGCGGAAAAAGAACAGAACGTCGATCTCGTTGAAACTGATGCGCGACTGGATCTGTTCGCACCCGCCGGTGCTCCCCGCCATCAGCATTTCAATATCGAGATCAGCGGCGTCCTTCACGTATTTTCCGGTCGTTTGGGTCGCACAGATATGATGTTTCGAGAGGATTCCGCTGTACGCAATGCAGAATTGCGCCATCAGTTCCTTTTTTCCGTCGTCTGCGATCAATGCAATTTCCATGAAGCGTTCCTCCTCTTTCTGTCGTCGGTCGGCGTCAGACGTTCTCGATTCTGCGTCTCGCCATCCTCGCCAGGATCTTTCTTCTCTTGCGCCCGCGGATCAGCCCGCGGAGCAGCGGCGCGTGCCCGCCCGTGATCCGGACCGCCAGATTCCTGCACGGGACGTCGACCAGCGGCCGTTCCCGGAACCGTCCCGGTTCGGTCGCGTCGTCGCCCGGAAGCCGGATCTCGTCGAACAGGATCGCCGCGAGCGGAAGCCCTGCGTAGTCGAGCGCCTCGCGCACCGTCGGACGCAGCCCCGCCGCGTCGCGTTCGGTCGGAAACCGATTCAGCACCAGTTTCGTTTTCGCCCGGGGCGAAAACTTCAGCGCGGCGGTCGCGCGGAGCGACGCCGCGGAAAGGTCGGACACGGCGAGCGTCAGATCGGCAAACTCCGAGAGTATGCCCGCCGATTCTTTCGGCACGTCGATGATCATCACGTCCCGGTCAAATCCGCCGTTCAGCGTGGAATACAGGCGGATGATCTCGGCGTCGCCCGGCGTCCCGTCGAACGCCGTCGTTCCGGGCAAAAGCGTCAGGTTCTGCACCGTCACGACCGGAAGCGACGCGCGGCGCGGATCGATCCGCCCGTTCATCACGTCGCCGGCGTCGTAAACCACCCGTTCGGCAAGTCCGCACAAAAGATCCTGCGCCGGGTTTCCCGCCGCAAGATCGACGAGCAGGGTCGATACCCCCCGACGGGCAAACGCGACCGCCAACCGGGCGGCGACCGTCGAGCAACCGACTCCGCCCTTCCCGGAGGTAACCAGTATCGTTTTCCCGACCATAGCGCCCCTCCGAATCACACGTTACTATTATTATACAGGATAGTGAAAGTTTTGTCAATCATTCGGGAGAATACAATTTGTAAAAATTGCGCGCCGCCCGCAGACGGCGCGCAAGGAGACCGAAAAAAGGACGTCCGAAGACCCGAAACGCGGCATTGCGCCGCAGACGAGCGTCACTTGTACAGTTTCAGCGTCTCGTTATAGGATTCCACCAGATCTCGGAGAAGTTCAAACTGCCGGAAATCCGAGCGGTAGGCGATGTTGATCTCGCGCATCATCGACAGGTTCTCGACCGGGAGGGTGACGATCTTCCCTTTTTTCAGTTCGTCGAGACAGGCGCTGCGCGCGAGGATCGAGACCCCGAAATCGCGGCGGATCAGATCCTTGATCGTCGCGATATTATCGACCTCGAGGATCACGTCGAAATCGCTGATGCTCATATTGTTGCTTTCCAGATGCGCGACGAACAGGTTCCGCGTCCCTGAGTTCGGAAGGCGGAGGATCATCCGTTCGCGTTTCAGTTCGTTCAGGGTCACCATTCCCTTCTTCGCGAAGGGGTGGTCCGGCGAGACCGCCAGCACCAGATAATCGGTGTCCAGCATCATATAGCGGAGCCCCGGATCGTTCGTCCGCCCCTCCACGATCGCCAGATCGATCTCGTATGATTTCAGCATCGTATAAAGATTATTTATCGAATCGGTAATCATCTTTATATTTATGCGGGGGTTCCGCGAGCCGTAACTGGCAAGTGCCTCGGCGATCGGGTTGCTCTCCGCGGTGTGCGTCACGCCGATCGTCAGGCGGGTCACCGACGCGGCGCCGTCCGAGAGCGATTGACGGAGCGAGGCGTAGATCCCCGCCATTTTCTGGGCGCATTTCACGATTTCATCGCCCTCTTTCGTGAGAACGAGTTTCCCTTTCCCGCGATCGAAGATCGTCACGCCGAGTTCCTCTTCGAGCGCCTTGACGTGCTGGCTGACCGCCGGCTGCGTCACGTTCAGTTCCCGCGCCGCCGCGACGAAACTCCCGCATTCGTACACTTTCAGAAGCGAGTAGACCCGGTTGTCGAGCATCTCTTGTCCTCCATATAACAAAATCTTATAAGGCGAATTGAAATAATAATTTGACATTATCGCTCTTGCGCGTATAATTATACCATAACTATTCTTTTTGTCAAGTGGAGGGCGTCAAAACCCTTTTATTCTTTTTTCGGGAGGAGGTCAGGGCCGCGTGAATCGGGATAAAGAACGCTACGTATTCGAGAGCAGTCCGGTCCTCCGGGCGATCGTATCGCTTGCGCTGCCTTCGGTGTTCGGACAGATCATCCTCGTCATCTACAATATGGCGGACACCTATTTCGTCGGTCTGACCGACTCCGACGAAATGATAACGGCGGTGACCGTCTGTATGCCGGCGTTTATGTTCCTCTCCGCCATCGCCAACCTGTTCGGGATCGGCGGCGCCAGCGTCGTCTCGCGAATGCTCGGCCGCGGGAAACTCGAGGAATCGAGGATGGCGTCGTCGTTCGCCTTCTGGGGCTGCGTGTTCACGGCGGGATTCTACTCGCTCGGCACTTTTCTTTTCGCCGACGTTTTCGTCGATCTGCTCGGCGGTACCAACGCGGCGATCCACCCTCTGGCGAAAGAATACCTTTTGATCGCCGTCGCCGCGGGGGGCGTCGTCACCGCGACGAACACCCTGCTCTCCCACCTGATCCGCGCCGAAGGGCGGTCGCTGCAAGCGAGTCTCGGGATCGTGATCGGCGGACTCTGCAACATCGCGTTCGACCCGCTTTTTATGTTCGTGATCCTGCCTCGCGGAAACGAGGTGCTCGGCGCGGCGCTCGCCACGATGCTCTCGAACGTCGTCACGCTGATCTACTACGCGATCTTCATTCTCACCCATCGCCGGAACCTGATCCTCTCGATCAGACCCGGACGCGGGATGTTCAAAAACGGGATCCCGCGCGACGTGATCGCGATCGGCATCCCGGCGTGCCTGATGACGCTCTGCGAGAATATCTCCTACGCCATTCTCGAAAAACTGATGTCGAGCTACGACGAGGCGGCGCTGCAAGCCGGGATCGGCGTGGCGAAAAAGGTCAATATGTTGGCGCACAGCGTCGTGCGCGGGATGGCGCAGGGCGTGCTGCCCCTGATCGGCTATAACTACGCGTCGGGCAACCGGACCCGGATGCGCCGGGTCGTCCGGTATTCGGCGGCGATCTCGCTGATCGTTTCCCTGTTCTGTATGGGCGCGGGACTTCTCTTCTCGCATCAGTTGATCGGGATCTTCATCGACGCCGGCAGCGCCTCTCACGGGTACGGCGCGGCGTTCCTCCGCATCCTCTGCATCGGCGCCCCCTTCTCGGCTTGGGCGTACACCGTCATCTCCTTCTTCCAGGCGACGGGTCACATGGAGAAATCGCTCGTGCTCGCTCTTTTGCGCAAAGGGATCCTCGATATCCCGCTGATGTTCGTTCTGAACCGGTTCTTCAACCACTACGGACTGGTCAGCGCGACCCCGATCGCCGACGTCGTCTGCTGCGTCACAGCGGCGATCCTCTTCTTCGTTTTTCTCGCCCGTCACGGACACGACAAGTTCGTCGCGAAAGACGTGTGACGCAAGCGAAAACAGAATCGTCAAGAAAACAGCGGGCGGCGCATTTTGCGCCGCCCGCCTTTTGTTATGTCGCCGTGGATCAAGCAAGTTTTTCGGATCCGGGAGCGCGGCGCACGCAGCGATCGCGGGCGCCGGGGGGCGGTTGCGAAAAACGTCCGCCCCGCAAGGGGATCCGCCTCTTATCCGCCGGTGCCGGTGGGATCGGGGTAATCCTCCTCGTAGATCTCGCCGCCGTACTCCGCCTCGGCGTGGTAGGTGGTCCCGGACGCGCCGGTCGTCTCCGTGACCGTCGCCTTGACCGTATCGACGTGGTCGGGATTGCGCGAGCAGGTCAGGATCAAGTTGGCGGCGTAACCGCCGTTGCCGTCCTCGAACCACTCGAATTCGTAACTCGAGTAGTCGTGTCCCAGCGGAGCGAGCGTCGTTTCCTTGTATCTTTCCAGTTCAAACTCGTCCCAATAGACGTAGTATTCGACCGTCTCGCCGTTACAGAGATCGGGTTCGGGCGACTGCAGTTCGATTACGTCCGCTTCGTAAGAGACCGTCTCGCCGCACTTGGAGCAGGTCAGCGTCAGCGTTGCGCCGACGATCGCGCCGGTCTCGTCGTACCGGTAAACGACCGAGACGCCTTCGGCTTCGTTGCCCTCTTCGCCGTCGTTCGGATCGGGATAATCGTGTTCCGTCGCGGGGTTCTCGGGATCATCGACCGTCTTTTCGTCGACGTACGGCACGCCGCCGAAGATCACCGTCGCGGTGTAGCGCGTGTAGGCACCGGTCTCACAGGTCGCCGCGATATACTCCTGCGTCAGTTCCGCCGGAACCATGTTTACGTGGTCTTCGTTGCGGCTGCAGACGAAGGTCGCGCTGACGCCGGAATAGCCGCCCTCGCCGTCGGAGGTCCAGTCGAATTCCGGCTCGCCGTAGTCGTGATCGATCGGTTCAAGCGTGACGGGTACGAGTTTGACGAATTCGGGCAGATCTTCGTTGCTCCAGAAGAGGCGATACTCCGCCTCGCCGCCGTCCTCGCAGACGTTGACCTCTCCGTCGGTCTCGAGTTCGATCTCGTCGGCTTCGTAGGTCACGGTGTTCCCGCAGCGCGCGCAGGTCATCGAAACCGTCGCGCCGGTGATCTCGCCCCGCTCGTTCTTCCGGAAGTTGTAGACCAGCCCTTCCTGTTCCTCGTCGAGATAGGGATCGGGATAATCGTGCCCGGGAGCGGTGCCGTAGTCGGTGACCGTCCTCTCGTCGGTATAGGTCTTGCCGTCGTATTCCGCCGTCGCGGTATAGACGACGTAAGCGTCGTCTTCACAGGTCTCCTCGTGCTCCACGCTCGTCAGAACCGCCTCGACTTCTTCGAAGTGTTCGGAGTCGTGCGCGCAGTAGAGATACAGCGTTGCGCCCGTAACGACGCCGTCGTTTTCATCCCAGTTGAAATAATACTCGGCGTAGTCGTGACCGAGCGGTCCGACCTCGCTTTCGACGTATTTGGCGTATTCCAACCCGTTTTCGCTCCAGAGCAGGTAGTATTGCGCCATACCGCCGTCGATACAGATGTCGTCCCCGTCAAGCGGGCTGACCCGGATCTCGGCGACGTCCATCGTGACGTCGCGGTCGCAGCGCGCGCAATGCAGCGTCATCGTCGCCGCCGTGACCTCGCCGTTTTCGTTCTTCTGAATACTGAAGCATTCCTCGCCCGGCTCGTTTTCGGAAAGGTCGCCGAAGTCGTGCCCGCGCACCGAGTCAGACCAAACGACCTCCTGTTCGTCCCGATGGGTCACGTTCTCGTATTCCGCCGTCGCCACGTAGGTGGAAACGCCGGGTTCTTCACAGGTCGGTTCCACGTATTTGGAGCGGTCCTCCTCCACCGTCGCCGGAACCTCGATGCGGTGCTCGGGATCGTGCGAGCAGACATAGACCATGATCGCGCCGTCCTCGCTGTACCAGCCGTCCTGATTCAGCGTCCATTCCCATTCGGGGCCGCCCCAATCGTGTCCGATATTCGTGACGGTGACGGTCGTCTCGCCCTCGTACTCGACGTCGCGCCAGAGCAGACGGGCGTAATAGGTCGCCTCGCCGCTGCCTTCGCAGACGTCGCCCGTCAGCGCCTCCATCGTGATCTCTTCCGCGTCAAGGACTTCGGAATGACCGCATTCCGCGCGGGTACAATGAACGGTGGCGACGGCAGAGACGGCGGCGCCGGTCAGATCGTCGTATTCCCAACTGAAATCGGCGACGGCGTCGGTGTAGTCGTGTCCGAGCGCGGTGCCGAAAAGAGGCAGAGACCGGTCGTCGGAATAGATCTCCCCGTCCAGTTCGACCGTCGCGACCCAGACCACGCAGCCGTCGACCTCGCAGGTCGCCCCGACCTCCTCCGTTTCGACCGTCATTTCAAGCTCGATCGTGTGTCCGCGCGAGCAGGTGAAAATCGCGGTCGCGCCGATATAGGATCCGTCCTGATCGGTTTGCCAATCGTATTCCGGTTCTCCCCAGTCGTGCCCCAGAGCTGTGCCGGGATCTTCGAAGACGCAGTCCTCGGTGATCTCCTTGCCGTTCCATTCGGCGCGTCCGACGTAGCGGATCCCGCCGTTTTCCTCGCAGGTCGCCTCGATCACTTCGGATTCGACCGTCGACGGGATCTCCAGAACGTGTTCGGGATTATTGAGGCAGACGGCGGTCACGACCGGTCGGACGCCCTCGCCGTCCTCGGCTTCCACCCACTCGAAGATCGGCTCGGCGTAGTCGTGTTCCAGCGCGGTACCGGGTTCGACCTCGGTCCTTTCGTCGGAGAACTCCATATCTTCGTAGTACGCCCGCGCGACGTAGAGGATCACCCGGTCGGTTTCGCAATCGGGCTCGGTCCATACCTGTTCCTCGACCTCCGCCGACAGGACCAGGGGGTCTCCCCCGTCGAAGGACGGGAAGGCGACCGACGCAAAAAGATAGTCGTCCGACCAGTTCCACTCCGCGGCGCCGAAATCGTACTGCGATTCGTCCTCCCACGGTTCGTCGAGCAGCCGGAGTTCGGTCGCCGCCGCCATTTTCCCGCCGACGAGCAGCGTAAAATAGAAGTTGTGGCGGTCGTCGAACCGAAAAACGTATTCGGCGAACTCGTCGACCCCGTCGCGGGCGAATACGACGTTGCCGCGCTCGTCCCTGGCGGTCACGGTGAAACGCTCGTTATCGAGCAGCACGACGCCCTCGACGATCACGAAGATCTCGTTCCCCTCGTTCCACGCCGAAAGATAGCCGCGCTCGACCTCGCTTGTCGCCGTGACGTAGTTTTTTTCAAAAAAGATTTTTTCTTCGTTTCTTACGGTAACGGTATACTCGGTTCCGGGTTCGAGATTCGAGAAGGTCAGAAGGAGCGTATCCCGAAAGACCTCCTGCTCGTCGTAGAACTCTTCCCCGTCGGTGATGATCGCGTAGATCGGGGTCTCGAAATCCTCGTCCTGCGCGCCGGTCATCTCGACCCGAAAAATCAAGCTGGTCATTCCGGCGAGAAGCAGCGACAGGTTGATCGCCAGCGTACTGACGAAGACGGCGACGACGATCACGGCGGTCGCGACGGTGGCGGCGACGGTTCCCGCAACGGCGACGGCGCCGGAGGTGGCGGTGGCGGCGACGGTTGCCGCCCCCGCGGCGGCTGCGCCCGACGCCGTTCCGGTTGCCGCGGCGGTCGCCGAAGCGGACGCGGCGGAGGTCGCCGTCGACGCGGTGGCGGTCGACGACGCTGCAAGCGACGGCTCGGCGGCAGATTGCAGTTCCGAGAGACTCGCCGTATTCGGCGCCGACGAAGCGTGTTCGACCCGCGTCGATTCGGGATGGAAGTCCTCGGTTTGCTTTACGACCTCGTTCTGCTTCTCAAGCGGCGTTTCACGGACGAAACGCGCTCCGTCGTTTTCAAACCTCGCTCTGTTCTCGCCGAACCGATCCCGGATCAACCCGTCGGGGTTCCGTATCCCGTAGTTGTTGAGATCGTTTTTCACTACTCTACCCCTATTGTCGGACGTTCGGTAACGGTCAGATATCGTTTGCGTCGGCGTCGGCTATCCCCTTGCTGCGTTTCTTTTGTTCCTCGACGAACTCCCCGGCTTTCTCCTTTTGATGCTGGGTCGCGTCCTCGAACTTGACGGGCTGATTGACGACGACCTGCGTAAACGGAATATTGATGTTGTATCTGTCGAACAGGAGTTTGAACTGACGGTTCAGATCGCGCTCGACCTGGTACCGCATATCTTCCTCACAGTTGGCGACGAAACGAAGGACGACGGCGGAGTCGCCGAGCTCGGAGACGCCCTTGTAGAAGGGACCCTCCTTGATATCGGGGATCGCCTCGCGGATCGCGTCCAGATTGTCCTTCAAAATCGATTCGACCCGTTCGAGCGACTCGCCGTATTCGATCCCGATCTCGCAGATCGCGAGCGAGAGTTGGTTCGTCATATTGATCACCGTCTTCACGTCCGAGTTGTTGATGATCTTGACGTTTCCGCCCGTGTCGACGATCTGGGTCGTGCGGATGCCGATCTCCTTGACCGTTCCGCGGAAACCGTCGACGACGATGATGTCGCCGACGTCAAAGACCTTCTCGAAAACGATGAAGAGTCCGGCGATAATATCGGCGATCAGGGGCTGCGCACCAAGTCCGACGATCAGTCCCAAGATCCCGATGCCGGCGAGGATCGCCGTGGTGTCAAGCCCCGCCGACTTCAGAATGAAGAAGAGAAGGACGATCACCGCCGCGTATTTGATGAGACTGCAAAGGATCTCGACGACCGCTTTGCCGCGCTTCAGGAGCCGCGCGAACTGCATAAACACGAAACGCACGACGAAACTCGTGCCAAGCAGGAAGATCGCGTAACTGACGATCCGGATGGCGATATTGAACTCGCCCGCCCCGCCGAAAAGGTCGAGACTGCGCCAGAAAACGCTCATCGGATCAAAGATCGAATCTCCGAACGCCAAGAAGACGGCGTAAACGATCAGGATCAGGTACCAGACGCATTTGAGGATCAGATCCGCCGTGATCTTGATTCTGAGCTTGCTCTTTGTCTTTTCGTTTCCCATTTTTCAAACTCCTTGCAGTTGAATTGCGGTTTTCTGCCCGGAACAGATGCAATTGTATTATATCATAAGAAAAAGGAATATGCAATCGGTTGTCAAAAAAAGAGGGCAACCGAAAAAAGCCCCGGCGGGGCTTTTTTCAATACCGACGCTTTTACGGGAGAAGCGCGGGGATCATTTGGTCGGGTCGTCCAGCACGCCGATAAAGAACGGCAGATCCGTCTTGCAGTCAATCAGCATATAGACGAACGGACGGGTGAAATAGACTTCTTTCTTCTCCGAATCAGCCGTCGCCCCGTAAAGTCCGTATGCGGACGACGCTCCGGCGCGGGGACCTGCCCGCGGCGCAAAGACCGCGGTCGCTGGCGTAAAGACCCCGGCGGGCGTTCCGGGATTTACGCCGTCGCGCACATCCGTTTTTTCTCTTTTTTTATAAAAACCCTTGACAAACAAGGGGGCGTGTGATATTATATTCAAGCATTCCGGGATGCGGGTTTGGCGGAATTGGCAGACGCGTAAGATTCAGGTTCTTATGACCGCAAGGTTGTGAAGGTTCAAGTCCTTTAACCCGCACCAACAGAAGAGGGGCGCCCGAAATGGGCGCCCCTCTTCTGTTGGTGCGGGCGTCGGCTGAACCGAAACGCGGATTCGTTTCGGTTCTCCGACGGCTCGCAAGCATAGGCGCCTGAGGCGCGCGGCGTGCCGCGCGCCTCACGCTTCTTGCCTTGCTCGGGCGCGTCGGCGAAAACGATCCCCCGGATCCTTTTCGCCTCGCTTACCTTTAACCCGCACCGCAAAAGAAGGTCACTCAATGGGGGCGCTCCCCTGTCGTTGGTGCGGGCGTCGGCTGAACCGAAACGCGGATTCGTTTCGGTTCTCCGACGGCTCGTAAGCATAGGCGCCTGAGGCGCGCGGCGTGCCGGACGACGAAAGAAAAGGCGGTTTTCAGATGACGAACGACGCGGTAAAAGAAATCAAAACGGAAAATTACGGCGAGCGCCTCACAGAACTCGACCTGTTGAAGGTCGTGGCGATCGTCGCGATGATCGTTTGTCACGCGGTGATCATGCTCGGCGCTCATCACGAGAACTACGAGAGCGATCTTGCGTATTTTATCGGGGATTACGTCTTCGGGTGCTATCTCGCCGTGGCGCACGCCTTTATGTTCGCGATGGGCGTCGGGATCGTCTTTACCGACAAGAACCGTCCCGCCGACCTCGTGAAGCGCGGCGTCTTTCTCTATCTGGCGGGGTTCGTTCTGAACTTCTTCCGTTACGGGATCTACGCCCTTGCCGACGGGCTGATCGAGGGGGAGTTCCTTCCGGAAACGGCGTACGCGTTTCTCGTCCAGGATATTTTTCATTTCGCGGGGCTCGCCCTGATCTTCACGGGCGTACTGAAGGCGCTGCGGTGCAGGGAATGGCAGATCTGCCTTGTCGGCGTTGCGCTCTCTTTTGCCGGCACGCCGCTCGCCTTCCTCTACAGCGGCAACGCGGCGCTCGAATATATCCTCGGGCATTTCGTCTTCACGACGGAGGACGGCTCGACCTTCGCTTTCCTCAACTGGTACGTTTTCGTCGGCGCGGGGCTCCTGTTCGGGCGGCTCCTGCGGCAAACGAAAGATCGCGACCGTCTGTACCGCCGGCTCTTCTTCGTTTCCGCGCCCTGTACGGTCGTCTACGTCGTTCTGACGTTCGTGTTCGGGGCGATGTTCCTATGCAAAAACCGTTCGTATTACGCCCTCGGTTTCCCGGAAGCCGTCGGGCTTCTCTCGATCGATCTGACTCTTCTTTCGTCGTTTTATTTCCTGCAAAAGAGATTGCCGGAACGCCTCCTTGCGGTCTCGACCGAAATGAGCCGGAACCTTACGCCCATCTACGTTGCGCAATGGTGCGTGATCGGGTTCGTCGATTCGGTCTTCTGCTACCTTCTTGAATTCGTGATCCCTTACCCGGCGGCGTACGCGTTCGGAGTCGCCCTGATCGTCGTTTCCTATTGGATCGCCAAAGGGTGGCGGGCGTTGCAGAGAAGGATCCGCCGAAGGAAAGCGCCGACCGTATGACGCCGACGTTTCCGGAGATTTTCCGCTCCTCGGGCGGAAAATCTCTTTTTTTCATTACGGAAGAAAAAAGTGAAAAAAAGCGATCAAGACCTTGATAATTGTTTTCCTTTGTTGTATAATTATTTGGAATATGCCAAACGGATGCAAAAAAGAGAGGTAACCCCATGATTTCACAAATGCTGCAACGCCTGAACGAGTTCGACCCCGAGATCGGCGCCGCCGTCGCGGCGGAGTACGACCGACAGAGGAACGGGATCGAGTTGATCGCGTCGGAGAACTTCGTCTCCGAGCCGGTCCTGCTCGCCGCCGGAACCATCCTCACCAACAAATACGCGGAGGGCTATCCCGCGCACCGTTACTACGGCGGTTGCGAAAAGGTCGACGTCGTTGAAAACCTCGCGATCGAGCGGGCGAAGAAACTCTTCGGTTGCGCCTTCGCCAACGTTCAGCCTCACAGCGGTTCGCAGGCGAATACCGCCGTCTACGTCGCGCTGCTCCAGCACGGCGACACGGTTCTCGGAATGTCGCTTTCGGACGGGGGTCACCTCACGCACGGCAGCCCGGTCAACCTCTCCGGCAAATACTATAACTTCGTCCCCTACGGGGTCGACGCGACGACCCACCGGATCGACTACGATCGGGTCGAGGCGCTCGCGAAGGAGCACCGCCCGAAACTGATCGTGGCGGGCGCGTCGGCGTATCCGCGGGTCATCGACTTCGCGCGGCTCGCCGAGATCGCGCACGGCGTCGGCGCCTATCTGATGGTCGATATGGCGCACATCGCGGGGCTGGTCGCCGCGGGGCTCCATCCCTCTCCCCTGCCCTACGCCGACGTCGTGACGACCACGACGCACAAGACCCTGCGCGGTCCGCGCGGCGGTCTTATCCTCACCAACGACGAAGAGATCGCGAAAAAGATCAACAAGGCGATCTTCCCGGGCATCCAGGGCGGCCCGCTTCTCCACATCATCGCGGCGAAAGCCGTCTGCTTCGGCGAGGCGCTGAAGCCGGCTTTCAAAGCCTACCAGAACCAGATCGTCCTGAACGCCAAGACCCTCGCCGCGCAGTTTTTGGCGGAGGGATTCGAGCTTGTCTCGGGCGGCACCGACAACCATCTGATGCTCCTCGATCTCCGTCCCTACGGGATCACGGGGCGCGAGCTGGAGGTCCGGCTCGACGAGGTGCATATCACCGTCAATAAGAACGCCATCCCGAACGACCCCGAGAAGCCCACCGTCACCAGCGGCATCCGGGTCGGAACGCCCGCCGTCACGACGCGCGGGATGAAGGAGGACGAGATGAAGAAGATCGGGCATCTGATCGCCCTGACCGCCTCCGATTTCGAGAAGAACGCAGACGAGGTCCGCGCGGAGGTCTCTGACCTTTGCCGGCGTTTCCCGCTCTATGCAGGCGTTTGACGCCGCGGCGCTCGTATCGCTGCTGATCAAACAGAATCTGACCGTTTCGACGGCGGAGTCCTGCACCGGCGGGCTCGTCGCCGCGGCGATCGTCGACGTTCCCGGCGCAAGCGCCGTCTTCCCCGGCGGGGCGGTCACCTACGCCGAATCGGTCAAGACCGCGCTGCTCGGCGTGTCGGAAGAACTGATCCGCGAACGCGGAGTCGTCAGCCGCGACGTCGCCGCCGCGATGGCGGAGGGCGCGCGCCGTCGGTTCGGCACCGACCTTGCCGTCTCGACCACCGGGATCGCCGGTCCCGACGGCGGGACCCCCGAAGCGCCCGTCGGACGGGTCTATATCGGGGTCGCCATCGACGGGAAAACGGTCGTTTTCCGCGAGGATCTCCCGGGCGACCGGGAGGCGGTCAGATGCGCCGCCACGGAGAAAGCGATCCGCTATCTCTGCGCGTGCCTGACCGATATCACCAACGAATGATCCGGACTCCCGCGGGAGTCCGATAAGAAAGGAAGCCGAAAAAATGGAAAAGTTCAGAAGGATCGGCGTCTTGACGTCGGGCGGCGACGCCCCCGGTATGAACGCGGCGATCCGCGCCGTCACCCGTACCGCGATCGCACACGGCGTCGAAGTGATGGGGATCTACCGCGGTTACAGCGGACTGATCGACGGAGACATCAAGCAGCTCGGTATCCGCGACGTCTCCAACTGCATCAACCACGGCGGAACGATGCTCTATTCCGACCGCTGCCCCGAGTTCAAGACCGAGGAAGGGATGGCGAAAGCCGTCGCGACCTGCAAACGGCTTGAGATCGACGGGATCGTCGCCATCGGCGGCGACGGCACCTTCCGCGGCGCGACCGACCTGACGGCTCACGGGATCCCCTGCGTCGGGCTGCCCGGCACGATCGACAACGACATCACCTCGACCGATCTTTCGATCGGGTTCGATACCGCGATGAACACCGTGATCGAGATGGTCGACCGGCTCCGCGATACCTGCGAATCCCACGCGCGCTGCAACGTCGTCGAGGTCATGGGACGCGACGCGGGCGACATCGCCCTCCGTTCCGGGATCGCCTCGGGCGCGACCGCCGTCGCCATCCCCGAGATCCCCTTCGACGCCGACGGCACGATCGAAAAGATCAAACGCTCGAAGGCGCTCGGAAAGCGGAACTTCATCATCATCGTTTCGGAAGGCTGCGGCCACGAGTTCGGTCCCTCTTTCACCGAGCGGATCGAGCGCGAGACCGGGGTCGAGTCGCGCTTCGCCCGCCTGGCGCACGTCGTCCGCGGCGGCACCCCGAACCTTGCCGACCGTCTTCTCTCCTCGCTGATGGGCGTTTACGCCGTCGAGCAGCTGCTTATGGGCAAATCGAACATCGTCATCTGCTCCCGCCAGGGAAAGATCGTTTCGACCGAGATCAACTACGCGCTCGCCCTCGACCGGATGTATAAGAACAAGCTGAAACCGGGCGATCTCGATCCCTTCACCGAGGGGCAGGTCGCCGAGATGCGCGCCTTCTGCGAAAAGAAGCGGCAGGATCTTGCCGCCCTCTACGCGAAGGTCGATCTTCTCGGTCTGTGATGAAGAACGAGGACCCGAGGGACTTCCCCGCCGCGCAGCCGGTCGGCGTTCCTCCCGCATCGTCCGGACCCGACGCGCCGAAGCCCCTCGAACGGTTGTTTTCGATCCTCTCGGGCGTCTTTTTCGGGCTTGCCGTCGCCGTTTTGCTCGTGATAATCTATATCAACTCGGCGGACGAACTGACCGTCTCGCCCTACCTGTCCCCGATCCTGTTCCTTCTCTTCGGATTCGGGATCGGGCTCGGGACGCTTTTCCGGACCGTCCGCAACCGGGAAAAGAACGTCAGTCCGATCAACTTCTTTTTCAAGATCGCCTTTTCGGTCCTGATCCTTCTGACCGTTTTGCTTACTTTCCTTCTCAATATGCTGCGGATCCTCCGGCAATAAACAACGCCGCCTTCGGCGGCTCCGTTCATTGCCGCTTCGCGGCACGTCACTAAAGCCCGTGCGGAGATTCCGCACGGGCTTCACATTATTTGACCGCTTGCGGTCAACGTCATTGGGGCGAAGCCCCACGTCACTAACGCCCGCCGAGATTTCGGCGGGCGCACTTTTTAGAGTTGGATTCGCAAAGCGGGAACGACGCCTCCGCTCGTACCGGTGACGCCGTAGTCGCTGCCGGCGTGGCCACTGTAGGAGACGTCGCGCGCGATATCACTGTAGTTGTAGATATCACTGTAGTTGTAGTACGGGGAGCGCAGCCACCACCAACCGTTACCGAAGTAGTTCGCACTTGTGTCCATATCAGCGCCGATTGCCCGGCTGTAGTCGCTGGTCACTTTCCGACGCGCGGTATCTTTGTTGCTGTACGACGCGTTGAATCCGTACGCGGCGTTCGTCACCTCCTGCTCCGAGAGCAGGAAGACCTTATCCTGCGTATCGGCACAGGCGTAAGGGTTCGTGCCGCTGTTCCACTGCGTCGCGTTGTTGTTCGGATTGGTGCTTCGCGCGCTGTTGTCCACCGTCGTCGTTTCGACGATCGCTTGCTGCAGTTCGTTAAACGCCGTCTCGTAGAACTCCCCGTTCAGCCAAGCACGGATATCGCTCTCCTTATAATTGTTCGGGTAGACCGTTTGTCCGTCGATCGTCCGGTTGTTCGTATCCTTGTAATAACTCCGTTTGGCGATAATGCTGTCGCAGAGGATCAGGGCAACGCCGTCCGACTCCGTTAAGATCCGCCACTTGATCGGCTCGACCTTGAAGTAGTAGACCGTGCCGGAGGTCACCGTCGCCCCGGTGCTGAACGTATAGCCGCTGCTCGGCGATGCGGTCACCTTGGCGTAGTACGCGCCGTCCGAGCCGAGGTAGTATCCGCGGGCGTCCACCGTTTCCGTGATCGCAACGCCGTCCGCCTTGACCGTCTGCGGGTATTCGCCGAAGTAGATATACTCGCCGTCACGCAGATAGGCGGTCTCCGCAGTAGTAGTGGTGGTGGTAGTAGTCTCACTCCACTTTGCGTAGAGTTCGACGGCGGCGCCGGTATAGGTAACCGTCGTCACCTTGTTTGTAAACGCGCTCTCGGTATACCAGCCGAGGAAGGTATAGGCGGTCACCTCGCGTGTGACGCTGTAGTTCCCGTTTTCCAGCCGTTCATATTCCAGCCACACTGTCGAGGTCACTTTGGTCGGATCGGCGAGCGTGACGCTGTCCTCGATCGTAAAGGTCGCCGGATTGCTCTTCGCGTTCGTTCCGCCGCCCAGGTTGTAGGTGATCGGGTAATTGATCGCCGTCCAATTGGCGACGAAGGTCTTTTCGCCCGTCGATCCCGCGGCGATCGTTCCGCCGTTCGACCACCCCGCAAAGGTGTAGCCGGTACGGGTCGGGGCGGCGAGGGTGACGGCGTTCTCAACCGTGTAGGTCGCCGGGTTGCTTTTCGCGTTCGTTCCGCCGTTCAGGTTGTAGATGATCGGATAATTGGCAACCGTCCAACTTGCGGTAAAAGTCTTTTCGCCCGTCGATCCCGCGGCGATCGTTCCGCCGTTCGACCACCCCGCGAAAGTATAGCCGGTACGGGTCGGCGCCGCGAGCGTGACGCTGTCCTCGATCGTAAAGGTCGCCGGGTTGCTCTTCGCGTTCGTTCCGCCGCCCAGGTTGTAGGTGATCGGATAATCGATCGCCGTCCAATTTGCGGTAAAGGTCTTTTCGCCCGTCGATCCGGCGGCGATCGTTCCGCCGTTCGACCACCCCGCGAAGGTATAGCCGGCGCGGGTCGGGGCGGCGAGGGTGATTGCGTCGTCCTCAACCGTGTAGGTCGCCGGGTTGCTCTTCGCGTTCGTTCCGCCGCTCAGGTTGTAGGTGATCGGATAGTCGGTCGCCGTCCAGGTTGCAACAAGCGTGAGGTTTTCCGCTATCTTGGTATTGATCTCGGTGATCGGGCGGTCGTTCAGTTTCCACCCGGCAAAACCGTATCCCTTTCTCGTCGGCGCGGCGAGCGTTCTGTTCGGCTCGTCGGTAGTATACGACGACGGATTATCCGCAGCGTTGGTTCCGCCGTTCAGTTCGTATCCGACCGAGAACCAATTCCACTTGGCGGTCAGGGCGTAGTCGTGATTCGGCATCGAGAAAACGTAGACCGCGTTCGTCGTCACGAGCGCGCCCTCCTCGTCGAACCAGCCGAGGAAGCGGACGTCGGTTCTCGTAAACGCCGAGACCGTCGTCTCCCTCGTATACGTGACCGAGGCGGTTTTTTCGTCCCCGTACACGTCAAGCGCCGTTCCGGTCGGATTGATCAGAACCAACCCGTGTTCGGCGTTGCTGACGTCAAGGGACAGTTGGAAGTCCGCCAGTTTGAAGCGGGCGGTCAGCGTGACGTCCTTATCCCACATCTTATAGTTGTATTCCTCCTGCGCGGACAGGAGGCTGTTTTGGTAACTCCACCCGACGAACTCGTAGCCCTGATGCGGATGGGCGTAAACGCCCACCTCCGAATTGTATTCGTATTCCCCGCCGCTCGAGATCTCGCCGGCTCCCGGCATATCCGAAACGACCGTCAGTTTCGCCCGGTTGGACCAGATCGCGACGAAGGTCATCGAGGGGCTCGGCTCGACCGAATTGATAAGATTGCCGTTCTCGTCGAAAACCGTGACGCCGTCATACGACCAGCCGCGGAAATTGAAGCCCTCCTTCCGGACGTCGAAAAAGAAATCGGAGACGTTGAGACCCGTCACCGTCTTCTGCTCGACGGCGGAGGGAGAGGTCCCGCCGTTCAGGTGGAAGCGGATCTCGCGCGCCGAATCGTCCCACGCCTGCCCGGTCGATCGGGTCGTCCCCTCGGTCGCGGGCGTCGTTTGCGACGGAGTCGAACTGTTCCCCCCGCACGCCGCGAGTCCCAGAACCAGACACAGGACGAGCGCCGCAAGGGCAAAAAGACGAAGCGTTTTCATTTTGCGTCCTCCAAAAGGAAAAAGTTGATATAACGATTATATCAAAAGATAGGAAAAAAAGCAATCCCTTTTTTGCGGCGCCGGAAAACCGCCGGAAAACCGGGGCGGCGCGGACGGATCCCCCCTGTCGCCCGTTCTTCCTTCGCTGAACGATTCTTAATTGCTCTGCATTGCCTATTCCGACCGGCGGCCGCTCCGCCGCGCCGGGACCTGTCCCGGAACGACCTCTTTTGTTTTTCCGAGGGCGGCGGCGGCTTCCCCGTTGCTTGCGTCGAAAGAGGTTTTTGCCGTCCCTTGACATTCCGACAAAACTCGGCTATAATGAATGCAGAAAAGAAGAAAGGGGCGAAACGATGAACGGATCCCGCCGTCAGAGCGCCGAACGCTACACCTTCGACTTCACGAACAACCGCTTCCCCGCCTGGTTCCGTCCGGAGGAATCGACCCGGCAGGCGGCGGTCGTTTCGTATATGCACGCGCACCAGCTGTCGCTTACGCGCGTCTACGCGAAGGCGGGCTGCGTCCGGCATTTCTGCACCTATCGGTTCACGACCTACGACGATCCCGCCGCCGTCCCGGGACCCGTCTCCTCCTGCGGCTGGATCTCCCCCACGGCGACCGATCCCGGCTGCCGGCTGCCGAAGGGATTCGTTTTCCGCCCCGGCAGGGAGACCCCGATCCTGCAGGCGGCGTTCGACCGCACCCCCGACCGGGCGGCTCCGATCGGGCGCGACCCCGTCCCGAGTCCCCGGTTCGCCGGCGGGGTCGGCACGGCGGAGGACCCCTACCGGATCTCCACGGCGAAAGAACTGCTTCTGCTCTCCTATCTCTCGAATCACCGCGTCTGTTCGGGGATCGACCCGACGCTTGCCGAGGAGATCGGTGGCAACTTTCCCGAGTGGAGCAGCGGAAAACACTTTCGCCTGACGCGCGATATCGTCTGGAACGCCCCCGACGCCGATCCCGCCGACGCCGTTCCCTTCCCGATGATCGGCAACCGCAACGGCGACTACGGCCGCGGCGCCTACTTCCGGGGAACGCTCGACGGCGCGGGGCACTTTATCCGCGGGCTCTTCGTGTCCCAGACCGAGGAGGAAAAGCGCTATCCGGGCGAGTATAACTACAACTGCGGCGTAGCGCTGATCGGATATCTGCACGGCGCGGTCCGGAATCTGGCGATCACAGATTCGGTCTTCTCGGGTTCCTCCCGGGTCGCCGCCGTCGCGGGGACCCTCGCTTCGGGCGGTGAGATCGAGAACTGCCTTTCGGACAACCGGATCCTTCTGAACGGAACGACCGGGGATCGGAACGCGGGCGGACTCGTCGGCTTTTCGGTCAACGGGAAGATCGCGCGCTCGGTCGTCGGTGGGGAGATCGTCGGTTCGATCTATTCCAACGTCTGTTTCCTCGGCGGACTTCTCGGCGCCGTCGCGACCGGAACCAGCGTGTCGACCTCCATCTCCGACTGTTTCGTTTTCGCCTCGGTACGCGAGCAGATCGACCCGACCGTCCGGCGCGACTATCCGGCGTTTCTCGCGCTGCACAACGAGAAACGGGTCGAGATCATCCGGATCACGGAGGGGGTCCTGAATCTGCAGATCCAGGACAAGCGGTACGTCGGTATGCCGGGGGCGATCTATATTATCAATCCCTACGAGTTCGTTCAGACGTTCGTTTCCCCCTCCGACGCCGCGCGCACTTCGGTTTCGTTTTTCTCGTTCTTTCTCCCGCAATATGCCGGAAGAGAGGAGGAATCGCTTCTCTATCCGCTGTTCACCGATATTCAGGGGCGCCCCTGCTTCTCGAACGAGATCCGCCCCGACGATCCCGGTATGCCGGCGATCGAAGCGGCGCTCGACGCCCTGTTTTCATCCGACGAAAAGACGAACGCGCGCCCCTCGTCCTCGGTTTCTCCCGAGATCATGGACGAACTGCGCCTGCGGGCGGGACTTTGGCGCTTCGTATTCGAGGCGGCGAAACACGGACTGATGTCGCTCTCGGTCGATCAGAAAGAACAGAAGAGCGCGCAATTCCGCGCCGATCTGATCGGCTACATCGAGGAAAACTACCGCAACAACGTCACGACCGAGGCGGCGGCGCGCGCCTTCTATCTCAGCAAAAGTTATTTCTGCCGCCGCTTCCGGCAGGAGTTCGGGCTTCCCTTCGCGATCTATCTCCAGAACTTCCGCATCCGGAAAAGCAAGCAGCTCGACCCTGCGCAGTTCCAGTCGCTCGCCTCTCTTGCGGCGTCGGTCGGATTCCCCTCCTACTATCACTTCGAGCGGGTCTTCCGGAAATGGATGGGGATGACGCCGCGCGCCTATTTCGACGCCGTCCGCAAAGCGGGAGAAGCGGCGATCCCCGACGACGATCTGATCGAAAAATAAAAACCGTCCCGCGGACGAAGATCCGCGGGATACGTTTATCTCGGTCTATCAAGGTCTATCAAATAGCGGGAACGATCCGTCGTACGATCTCGGCGTTCAGCGCCGCGGCGTGAGAAGCAAAGGTCGGAAAATCGACGTCGGCTTTGCCGTCGGCGCGGTCGGAGATCGTGCGGATCACGGCGCAGCGGACGCCGTACAGATAGCAGGCGTGCGCGATCGCCGCGCCCTCCATCTCACAGGCGAGCCCCCCGAAAGTGTCCCGGATCCATGCCTTTCTCGCGGGATCCGAAATGAACTGATCGCCCGACGCGACCGTCCCGCGCAGCACCCGCCTCACGCCGAGTTCGCGGGCGGCTTTTTCGGCGGCGGACGAGATCGCGGGGTCGGCGGGAATGTGGATCAGGTCGATCCCCGAAACGCGCCCCGGCGGGTCTCCGAGCGGGGCGGTGGTATAATCGTGCTGAACGAGATCAAGGGCGATCACGGCGTCCTCGGGCTCGAGCGACTCGTCGAGCGCCCCGGCGACCCCGGTATTGACGATCGCCGTCACGCCGAAGGTGCGGATCATCTCGGCGGCGGTCAGCGCGGCGTTCACCTTGCCGACCCCGCTCCGCGCGACGACGACCTCTTTCCCGTCGAGTTTCCCGACGTGGTAGACCACGATCCCGATCTTTTCTTCCCGACGGTCTTTCAGCGCGGGGATCAGGGTCGAGACCTCCTCCTCCATCGCGCCGATGATCCCGATTCTTCCTCCCATATCCGTTCCTCCTTCGCCACGGGCGGCGCTTGGCTTCTCCGCCCGACCTTTTCTTCATTATAACACATCCCGCGCGTTTCTGCAAGCCGGGATCTCCGATCCCGCTCCGGGCGGCGACGCTTGCCTTTTCTCCCCGTTATTACCGGTTCCCTTTTCGGGGGCGCGCGAGTATAATGATAGTAGCCGGAGCGAAAGGGAGGGTATGAGATGGACTTTATACGGATCAGCGACTCGAAGATCAAGGTAACGCTGTCGCAGGAGGATCTGGATCGGTACGTCGCCGAGGGCGAACGCGACCGTCCGTCGGGCTCCCACGGGACTCTCCGCGCCATCCTGCGCGAGATCCGGCGCGAAACCGGATTCGACGCGACGGGCGAACGGGTGCTGATGCAGATGTTCCCGGGCTCCGACGGCGGCTGCGAACTCTTCGTCACGCGCCTCGGAAAACTCCCCGAAGATCGGGGGGCGGAACGTCTTCCGGCGCCTCCCGCCCCGCTGCGTTCGGCGGTCTTCGTCTTCGAGCGCCTCCCGCCCCTGCTCTCGGTCTGCCGACAGTTGAAACACGTCGGCTATCCTCACCTCTCGGCGGTCTACTACGGCGACGACCGCCTCTGGTATCTCGTCCTGCAGGAGCAGATCCCGCGCGACCGCCCTTCCCCGCTTTCCTTCGCCGAGGAGTTCGGCGTCCGCCGCCGCGCCGGCGCGACCCTCGCCTACATCAAGGAACACGGCGTCTGCGTCTCGGGCTCCGACGCCGTCTCCGCCCTCGCCCCGCTGGCGTGATCCTCCCGTCCCGCATACCCCGCTTTTTTCCTCGTTTTGCGCTCCGCTGACCCCTTCTCAAGTTTTTTTCCCAAACCTCTTGCAAAAGCGCCCCCGATATGCTATACTATTCCTCGCCCGGGGCATTAGCGCAGTTGGGAGCGCACAACACTGGCAGTGTTGGGGTCACGAGTTCGAGTCTCGTATGCTCCACCAAACGAAAACAACACGAACCCATTTTGAGGGTTCGTGTTGTTTTCGTTTGACGAACTTCGTGGAGCTCGAACTCGTCTTATTTGCGGTGCGGAGCGCCGCAAATAAACAAATCTCGCCATCCTATACAGTTATCTATCTCTCTTCGTCAGGCGAGATTTGGCGGGTAGCGCCGCACGCGGCGCGTCGAGTCTCGTATGCTCCACCATGAAAGAAACCTGATTTGTCAACCAAATCAGGTTTCTTTCAGTTAGAATCCGGTCTGTGCGGCGTCGGCGCGATCCTCTGTCTAAGAGAAGAAATGACCGCGATCGATCACAACGCGTATATCGTTCCCGTGCGGATGATTCAAGCGCAAACTCTCCGTCATCGAAAAAACGAAAACGTGAGGGAGCGTCCCATTCGGGGCGCTCCCTCTTACCGGCACGGCGTCGGCTGAACCGAAACGCGGGTTCGTTTCACTTCCCTTTTCAATAGGTATAGGTCACGGTGACCGAGACCGTCGCGGAACCCGCCGTGTAGTTCAGTTTCATCGTGAGAACGGAGGTCGCGGTGTAGGCGATCTCGATTTTTACCCCGGAGACGCCCGACAGAGCGATCCCGAAGACCTCCTCCAGTTTGTCGTCGGCGATCGACGCCTTCAGCGTAAAGGTCTCCGCGTCTTGCGTGATCTCTGGCGAGATCAGGTTCTCCCGTGAAAAAGAAGGGGAAGAAAAGAGCAGCCGATCCCAAACGAATATCGACGCGGAGTTTTCGCAGAGATCCTCGATGGTGCCGGTCACGGGATCGAGGGTCTCCTCGCTCGTAAAACTCTCCTCATCGACGGCGTTCAGACGATTGATCTTCGCCTGATAGGTCCAGATATCGTCCTCCCTCGTCAGGTTGGCGGAAGCGCGGAGTTTCTGCCCGACCTCGTCGTCGTCGTAGACGACCGAGGATCTGGACGCCGTGAGCGAGCGGAACAGATCGCCGTAGAGCCGGGTCAGCAGAACCGATTGGTCGACCGGCTCGGTTGCGGGAACCGTCGTCTCGGGCGGCTTCGGCTCGGTCTTCGCCGCCGTCCCGTCCGTGAAAATCGGTTCGGTTCCGATTGCGGTTCCGGCGGACGCCGTCGTCGCCGCGGGAGCTCTCGTCGCAGGCGTAGAGACGGTTTCGCTCTTTCCGCCGTTATCGACCGGTTTGCTCTCTAAAAGAGAACACCCGCAGACTGCCGCGAGCATCAGGACGGCGAGCAGAACGGCAAGCAATTTTTTCATATATTTCATCGTCGGTCTCCTCGGATAAGATTCAAACGGTTAATTCAGTTTAGCATATTCGCGCGCGAAAGTCAAGGGCGGAGCGGAGAAAGCAGGCATTTTTGCGGGGGAGAATTGACAAGCGCGCCGGGGAGATGGTATAATCGGAGGCAGGAATCGTAAGGAGAGCGAAAATGGGGATTTTTGACGGCGTTCTGCTCTGCTCGGACTGGGACGGGTCGCTGACGGTGCCGGGAGCGCCGCGAGAAGAGATCGTCTGCCGGGAGAACCGCGCGGCGATCGCGTATTTTCAGGAGAACGGCGGGCTGTTCACCGTCGCGTCGGGGCGCTACCCCGACTATATCCTCTCGTTTTCCGATCAGATCGTCCCGAACACCGCCCTGATCTCCTTAAACGGCGCGAAGATCGTCGACGTGCAGAGCGGATCCGCTCTGCGCGAGTCGAAAACCGACGGGGACGTCTACCTTCTGATCGACGAGATCCTCGCCTCCTTTCCCTACGAGGCGACTTTCCTTCACTACCCCGTGAGCGAACCGCACGCGAAATACTATTCCCGGGAGGAATACGCCGCGGCGCGGAAAACGCTGGAGGATCTGCCCGCCTATAAAGTCCTTCTTGTGACCGATACCCCGGAACACGGCGTCGCCCTGCGCGACCTCGGACGGAAGGTCGCCCGCGGCTCGGACTACAACGCCGCGCGAAGCTGGCCGATCGGGCTGGAGTTCATCCGGCGCGAAGGCAACAAGGGGAACGCCGTCCTCTGGCTGAAACGGAAAACCGAAGCCGATCTTCTCGTCACGGTCGGGGATTTCGAGAACGATATCCCGATGCTGAGATCCGCCGATCTTTCCTTCGCCGTGGCAAACGCGGAGGAGGAAGTGAAGCGCGCGGCGACCCGCGTGACGGCCCGGACTTCAGGCGAGGGGGCGGTTGCCGAAATCATAGGAATCATTGAGAAAATCCGAAAGAACAGATTCGGAACGACTCTCCCGTAAAGCGCGGGAAAAGGAGCAGGATATGAAGGATACGCAAACCGACGCGCGTCCGCGGGTCGCGCTGATCACCGGGGCAAGTTCGGGAATGGGGCGCGAATTTGCCCGCCGTCTTGCCGCGGAGGGCGAATGCGACGAACTCTGGCTCGTCGCCCGCCGGCGCGGGGCGCTTGAGGAACTCTCGGCGGAACTCGGTCTTCCCTGCCGCGTGATCCCCGCCGACCTCTCGACCGACGCGGGGCTCTCGGCGCTGAAAGAGGCGCTCGACGAGGCGAAGCCGCGCCTTTCCTGGATGATCTGTGCAGCGGGGTTCGGAGTCTTCGGACGCTACGACGAGGTCTCGGACGAAGACGTTTTCAAAATGATCGACCTCAACGTCAAGGGCGCGGTCGCCGTGACGAGGATGACGATCCCGTATATCGGGCGCGGCGGGCATATCGTCGAACTCGGTTCCGGCTCGGTCTTCTGCCCTCTCCCGAACTTCAACATCTACGCCTCGAGCAAGGTCTTCATTCTCCATTTTTCGCGGGCGCTGCGGGAGGAACTGAAGCACCTCGGGATCAGCTGCACCGTCTTCTGCCCCGGATGGGTCGACACCGGCTTTTTCGGGGTCGCCGACAAGGAGGGCGACGGGGTGCACAAGCCCCCGATGAAAAAGCGCAAGCCCCTGCTCCGCGCCGACCGCGTCGTCCGCGGCGCCGTCAAAGCCGCCAAGCGCGGGCGGGCGCTCTATACGACCAACTGGTACACGAAACTCGAACATACGCTGTCGAAGCTTCTGCCCGCGTCCTGGATGATCGCGGCGTGGAAATCGATGCAGAACAGGAAATGATGGGACGGATCAAGCTGAAGGGCGGCGCCCTGACCGCGCCGGTCCCGCCCGCGCTGGTGACGGTCGCGGACGGAGACGAAAAGAACGTGCTGACGGTCGCGTGGACCGGGATCCTCGCGACGGTCCCGCCGACGACCTATATTTCGGTGCGCCCGCGGCGGCACTCGTACCGCCTGCTCGAAAAAAGCCGCGCGTTCGTTTTGCATCTTCCTCCGGCGTCGCTCGCGCGGGCGGTCGACTACTGCGGCACCTATACCGGGGCGAAGGTCGACAAGTTCGAGAAGTGCGGCTTCACGCTCCTCGATTCGGACGAGGTGGCGGCGCCGACGATCGCCGAGTGCCCCGTCGCGCTCGAATGTCGGGTAAAAACGATCCTGCCGATGGGTTCGCACGACGTTTTCATCTCCGAAATACTGTCGGTCTCGGTCGACGAGCGCCTGATGGACAAGAACGGAAAGATGCATCTTGAACGGGCGCATCTTTTGGCGTTCGGACACGGGGAGTACTATTCGCTCGGGGAAAAAGTGGGGGTTTTCGGTTTTTCGGCGGTCAAACGCCGGAAAGGAAAGCCGGCCCCTCAAAAGAAGGAGGAGAGTGGCAATGGAAAACGACGCTGAACGGATCCGGGAAAAGGTGCTTCGACTGATCGATCTGAAATACGAGTCCGACGTCGCCTTCGAACAAGCCGCGAACCTCGCGCCCAAGACCGTCAGCAACTGGCGGCGGGGGCGCTCGACGTCGTATATGAAGCAGCTGGCGAAGATCGCGCCGCTGCTCGGCATCCACGCCGCCGACTTTCTGCTCGACGCGGGATCGGACGACTACGGACAGAAACTGCTTCATCTCTGGCGGCGTACCGAGGTTCTCCCGCCCGAAGAACGCGCCGCGCTGACCGAAACGCTCTCCGAGGTGATCCGCTTGTATCTTTCCTCGCATAAGGAATAACCGAACCGTTCACCGTCCGGCATTCTTACATATTTCCGCCGCGCGGCGCATATCCTGTACCGACCGAAAAAAGGACGGTATGCGCGCCGTGAAAAAGAAACCGACGACCAAAACCCCGCTTCTCCTCCCCGAGAAAACGCTCGTCCGTACCGGGCGGGAAGAGGAAGAGGGCGTTCCGCTCCTTCTCTGGCGGGTGGAGATCCCCGCCTTCGACGCCGCGTCAGACGAAAGTGACGCGGCGTCCTTTTATACCGAAATCGCCCGCAGGGCGGAGTCCTTCCTTTGCGGGCGGCTGACCGGTATTCTCCGCTCTGCGTACCGTGACGCCGATCCCGCCCGCCGCCGCTTCACCTTCCGCCCCGCCGTATATTCCCATACCGTGCGGGAAATATCCCGGGGGAACCGCCTGCTCGTCGAACGGGAGATCCGCCTTCTCCGGGCGGGACGCACGCTTTTCGCCCGGGTTTACCGCGAATCGTGGGATCCCGCCGACGGAACGCTTCTTCCGACTGTGCGGGACGACGCGGAGAACCGAACCGAAAAGCCCGAAAAAGCGGGCAAAAAAAAGCAAAAAAAGGTTGACTCGGGCGCAGGCGATATGCTATAATATAGAATGTTATAGTTTGGCTTTCCGGAGAGCCGGATTCTCTTGGGAGGGGACGGGATGAAAAAGAAAAACGACCTGCTTGCCAGTCTCCGTCTTCTCGGGTATCTGACCCAGTTCGGGCTCTCGGTGATCCTGCCCCCCCTGCTCCTCGTCCTCCTCGGCGTGTGGCTTTGCGACCGCTATTCGATCGGGGTGTGGCTGATCGTCGTCCTGCTGCTTCTCGGGCTTGTCAGTTCGGGGTGCAGTATCTACCGGTTTTTCAAAACTTTCGTCCGCGAAACGCGGGACGAGCCCTACGAAAAGAAGACGCCCGGAACCGAAACGGGCGAAAACGGAAAAGGAGATCGCGAAGATGAAGTTTGATCCGTCGGTCAGGCGCGAGATCGGCTACGTCACTCTCGGCACGCTACTGCTGGCCGCCGTCGAGATCGGCGTTTTCCTTGCGCTCGGTGAATACGCGTCGGACGTGCTTTACGGCGCGATCCTCTCCGCCGCGGGCGGGATCCTGAACTTTTTCCTGCTTGCCGTGACGGTAACGCGCGTTCTCGCCTATTCCCCCGAAGAGGAGGCTGCCGCGAAGGGGCTTCTGAAGATTTCGCGGATCGCCCGGATGTTCTTTCTGCTCGCGATCCTCGCCGTCGGGGTGATCTTTTTCAGCCCGTGGTCGACTCTGATCACGATTTTCTTTCCGCGCGTCGTGATCGCCGTGCGGAGCGTCGCCGTGCGCCGCGAATCGGCGGGGATCCTGCCCGCCGCGGACGCGGACGAACCGTCCGACGGAGACGAAAACAAGGACGGGGACGACGAAACCGAAACGAAAGGAAGTGATGACGACGGAACCGACGAAAACTGATCTGTGCGAAACCGACGAAGCGCCGATCGGTCGGCGCGACCGATTCCTCACCCGGCTCTGGTTCGTTCTCATGCTCCTTCCGCTTCTTTGCGGGATGTTGCTGAAACTCTTTCTGACCCCGCCGAGCGAGGGGATCACGGTCACCGGAGCGCAGATCTATTTTACCCTCTCGCTTCCCTTCCCGAACCTGCCGGCGCCGATCCGCGATCTTCCGATCACCGAATCGCAGGTCAACTCGGCGCTCGTCCTGCTTTTTTTGTTCTTCTTCTGCCTCTTTCTGACGCAGGGACTTCGCACGAGGGGCAAATCGGCGCGCCAGGTGCTTGCCGAGTTCATCGTCGAGAAGGTCGAGGGGTTCGTTTCCGGCACGATGGGAGACGGCTATTCCGGATTCCCGCCCTTCGTCTGCGCGATCCTGATGCTCTCGGCGTTCTCCAGTCTTCTGGCTCTGCTCGGTCTTTACGCGCCGACCTCCGACATCAACGTCGTCGGCGGCTGGGCGATCCTCGTTTTCATTATGATCACGCGGTACAAGATGAAGGCGGGCTTCGGCTCTTACCTCAAGGGATTTCTCGAACCGATCCCGGTGCTCGCCCCCTTCAACGTGCTGAGCGAGTTTTCGACCCCGATCTCGATGGCGTTCCGTCACTACGGAAACGTGATGAGCGGCGGCGTCATCGCCACCCTCGTCTATGCGGCGCTCGCCGCCCTCTCGACGGCGGTCTTCGGTTGGCTGCCCGGATTTCTCGGGGACATTCCCTTCTTCCAGATCGGTCTGCCCGCCGTACTCTCGGTCTATTTCGATCTCTTCTCGGGGTGTCTGCAGGCGTTTATTTTCGCCATGCTGACGATGCTCTATATCTCGCTCGCCGCCCCCGAAAAAGAGAGCTCGTGATCCCCACCAATCTGTTTGAAACAAACCAAGAACAATAAACGGAGGAACAATCAATGGAACTCGCAATCGCCCTTATCTTTGCCGCCTGCGCGCTCGGCGCCGGTATCGCCATGATCGCCGGGATCGGTCCCGCGATCGGAGAAGGATACGCCGTCGGCAAATCCTGTGAGATCATCGGTCGCCAGCCCGAATGCAAGGGCTCGGTCACGACCACGATGCTGATGGGATGCGCCGTCGCCGAAACGACGGGTCTTTACGCCCTCGTCATCGCGATCCTTCTGATCTTCGTCGCCCCGAACCTGATGGGCAACAAACTGGTCAGCCTGATCAGCGACAATAAGGAGATGCTGAAAGAGCTGGCGCAGGCGTCGTCGACGACCGCGCCGTAAAAGCGTTCTCCCGCCGCGCCGTCGGGCGGCGTTTCCCCCGATTCCGACGGAGAAAGAGGGTATCTACATGACGCATCTGCTCTTTGCGGAGGGCAATTTCCTGGAAGTCATTTCGGTGAACTTCTGGCAGATGATCATTTCGATATTGAACCTCGTGATCCTCTATCTGATCCTGAAGAAGTTTCTCTTCAAGCCCGTGAAGCGGACGCTCGCCGCCCGCCGTCAGCAGGTGGACGACCTCTACGCCTCCGCCGAAACGGCGAAGACCGAGGCGGAATCCGCCCGGGTCGAATATACCGCCAAACTCGACCGCGCCGACGAGAGCGCGCGAAAGATCGTTTCCGACGCGACGCGCCGGGCAAACGAAAAGGCGGAGGAGATCGTCGACGAGGCGAAAGCAGAGGCTGATCGTCTCCGTCGCCGCGCCGACGAAGAGATCGCGCAGGAGAAAAAGAAGGCGCTGAACGAGGTCAAGAACGAGATCTCGGATATCTCGGTCGAGATCGCCGAAAAGGTGGTCGGTCGCGAGATCCGGGAGGAGGATCACCGCGAGATGATCGACGCGTTCATCCGCGACCTGGAGGACGAGAACCGTGTCTGACGTATCCAAAGAATACGGCGCGGCGCTCTACCTGCTCGCGCGGGAAGAGGACGCGGAGGAACAACTGCTTGAAGAAACGCGGACGGCGGCGGAAGTGCTGCGGGAGAATCCCGCCTATCTGTCGCTTCTGTCCTCGCCCGATCTGACGAAAGAAGAACGCTCGAACGCCGTCGCCGCCGCCTTTGCGGGGGCGCATCGGTATCTTGTGAACTTTTTATCAATGATGGTGGAACGCGGTTACGCCCGCGAGATCCCCGCGTGCCTCGACGAGTATCTTCGCCTCTATCGCGAGGATCACGGGATCGCGGTGGCGAAGGTGGTCTCCGCCCGTTGTCTCTCGGACGGCGAGAAAGACAAGTTGATCGCCGCGCTCGAACGCCGCTACGGCGTTACGGTCGAGGCGGAATATAAAACCGACCCGTCGCTGCTCGGCGGGATGAAGGTCGAGATCTCGGGGACGCTCCTCGACGGCTCGGCGCGCCGCCGGCTCGACGGTGTGCGGGCGGATCTCTCCTCGCTTACCCTTTGATTATTCCGCGGTCGCCCGGGCGCCCGACCGCTTTTCACTCTTTCCCGCCCCGCGGCGGGAGCCGCCCAAATCCGAACGAAAGGATCTACAACCTTGAAACTTCGTCCCGAAGAAATCAGCAGTATCATCAAGGAACAGATCAAAACCTACGACAGCCGCCTGAAACAGGCGGAGGTGGGGACGGTCATCCTCGTCGGCGACGGGATCGCCAAGGTCCACGGACTCGAGAACTGTATGGCGAACGAACTTCTCGCCTTTGACGGCGGGGAGACGGGAATGGCGCTGAACCTCGAGGAAAACGTAGTGTCGGTCGTCCTTCTCTCGGACGATTCCGGGATCAAGGAGGGCGATACCGTCCGTCGGACCGGCAACGTCGTCAGCGTTCCGGTCGGCGACGCCATGCTCGGCAGAACGGTGAACGCCCTCGGAGAGCCGATCGACGGCAAGGGACCGATCGCCGCCGCCGGACGACGCCCGATCGAGAGCGACGCCCCCGGCATCATCAAGCGCAAGAGCGTCAGCGTCCCGCTGCAAACCGGGATCAAGGCGATCGACAGTATGATCCCGATCGGGAGAGGTCAGCGCGAACTCATCATCGGCGACCGCCAGACCGGAAAAACGACGATCGCCCTCGACACGATCCTGAACCAGAAGGGGAAAGGCGTGCTCTGCGTCTACGTTGCGATCGGGCAGAAAAACGCGACGGTCGTTCAGTTCTGCGAAACGCTGCGGCTTGCCGGCGCGTCGGATTATACCGTCGTCGTCTCGGCGACCGCCGCCGACCCCGCCCCGCTCCAGTATATCGCCCCCTACGCGGGCTGCGCGATCGCGGAGTATTTTATGGCGCAGGGGAAGGACGTTCTGATCGTCTACGACGACCTCTCGAAGCACGCCGTCGCCTACCGCGCCCTCTCGCTGCTCATCCGGCGGCCGCCGGGACGCGAAGCGTACCCCGGCGACGTCTTCTACCTCCATTCTCGTCTGCTTGAACGCGCGGCGCGGGTCGCCCCCGAATACGGCGGCGGTTCGATCACCGCGATCCCGATCATCGAGACGCAGGCGGGCGACGTCTCCGCCTATATCCCGACCAACGTCATTTCGATCACCGACGGACAGATCTTTCTGGAAAGCGAACTCTTCCACGCGGGCGTGATGCCGGCGGTCAACCCGGGCATTTCGGTCAGCCGCGTCGGCGGAAACGCGCAGATCAAGGCGATGAAAAAGGTCGCCGGAACGCTGAAACTCCTCTACTCGCAGTACCGCGAGCTGCAGGCGTTCGCGCAGTTCGGTTCCGACCTCGACGCCGACACGAAGGATCGGCTGGCGCTCGGAGAGCGGATCGTCGCGATCCTGAAGCAGGACAAGAACGCACCGGTCGCGGTCGAACACCAGGTCGCGATCATCTACGCGACGGTAAACGGCTACCTGAAAAACGTACCGGTCGACAAGGCCCCCGAGTACGAAACGGGGCTGTTCAAGTTCCTCGACTCGAAGTACGACGAACTGATGCAGATCATCCGCGAAACCGGCAACCTCCCCGACGAGGAGGCGCTCGCCGCCGCCATCGGGGCGTGGACCGCCGAGTTTCTGAAAACCCTCTGACCCCCGCCTGAACCGGCAAAAACCGAAAGAAAGGAGGCGCCGCCGTGGGCGCTGACGTAAAAGCGATCCGAAACCGGATCCGCAGCGTGGAATCCACGATGCACATCACGAAGGCGATGGAACTGGTCGCCTCGTCGAAACTCCGTCACGCGACCGAGCGGATGGAGAACAGCCGCTTCTTCTTCGAGACGCTGGTCGCCTCGCTCTCGGATTTCGGGGAGGGGATCGCCGAATCGAGTTACGCCCCGCGCAAGGAGGCCAAACGCCGCGCGCTGGTCGTGATCGCGGGCGACCGCGGACTTGCCGGCGGGTACAACAACAACGTCTTCAAGACCGCGCTCGCAGCCGTCTCGGACGGGCTTCCCTACGCCGTGCTTCCGATCGGGCGCCGGGCGGGCGAATACTTCCGGCACCGGGGTATTCCCTGCCTTTTGGAGAAAACCCCCACTCTTGAGGGCTTTTCGATGGAGGATTGCGCCGCGGCGGGTCGGCTTCTTGCCGACGGGTTCCGTCGCGGGGAGTACGACGAGGTGAAACTGATCTTCACCGATTATATCACGATGCTCTCGCAGAATCCGGCGACGCTTTCGCTTCTGCCGCTCGATCCGCACAAGGACGAGAGCGAAGGCGAGCGCGTCCGCCGCGCCGAAACAATCTACGACCCCTCCGCCGCGTCGGTACTCGACGCGATCACCCCCGAATACCTTTCCGGGATGATCTGGGGCGCGGTCTGCGAGAGTTTCACTTCGGAACTCGCCGCGCGTCGGACGGCGATGGACGCCGCGTCGAAGAACGCGTCCGAGATGATCGACACGCTCTCGCTCAAATACAACCGCGCGCGGCAGTCCGCCATCACGCAGGAGATCACCGAGATCATCGGCGGCTCCGAACAACAGTAAAGCGATCGGAAGAAAGGAAATCAACCGATGGAAAAGAAACATATCGGTCGCGTCACGCAGGTCATAGGTCCCGTCGTCGACGTGCGGTTTGAGGACGGCGAACTTCCCGCCCTGAACTCGGCGATCGAGATCGACCGCGGCGACAAGCGGCTGGTGGTCGAGGTCTCGCAGCATATCGGGGACGGCAGCGTGCGCTGTATCGCGATGTCGTCGACCGACGGTCTGGTCCGCGGCGCCGAAGCCGTCGATACCGGGCGCGGGATCACCGTCCCGGTCGGCAAAGCGACGCTCGGGCGCATTTTCAACGTGCTCGGCGAGGCGGTCGACGATCAGCCCGACCCGGAGGGCGTTGAAAGGTGGGAGATCCACCGTCCCGCCCCGACCTTCGAGGAGCAGAAATCCGAGACCGAGATCCTCGAGACCGGGATCAAGGTCGTCGATCTGATCTGCCCCTACTCGAAGGGCGGCAAGATCGGGCTCTTCGGCGGCGCCGGCGTCGGCAAGACCGTTATCATCATGGAACTGATCAACAATATCGCGAAGCAGCACGGCGGCATCTCGGTCTTCACCGGGGTCGGCGAGCGCACCCGCGAAGGCAACGACCTGTATAACGAAATGAAGGAATCGGGCGTTCTCGGGAAGACCGCCCTGGTCTACGGGCAGATGAACGAGCCGCCCGGAGCGAGAATGCGCGTCGGCCTTTCGGGGCTGACGATGGCGGAGTATTTCCGCGATAAAGAGGGGCAGGACGTTCTGCTCTTCATCGACAACATCTTCCGCTTCACGCAGGCGGGATCCGAGGTCTCGGCGCTGCTCGGGCGGATGCCCTCCGCCGTCGGGTATCAGCCGACGCTGGCGACCGAGATGGGCGCGCTGCAGGAGCGGATCACCTCGACCAACCGCGGTTCGATCACCTCGGTACAGGCGGTCTACGTTCCCGCCGACGATCTGACCGACCCGGCGCCCGCCACGACCTTCGCCCATCTCGACGCGACGACCGTTCTTTCGCGGACGATCGCCTCGCAGGGGATCTATCCCGCCGTCGACCCGCTCGACTCGACCAGCCGCATCCTCTCCCCCGATATCGTCGGCGAGGAACACTACGAGGTCGCCCGCGGCGTGCAGCGGATCCTGCAGCGGTATAACGAGTTGCAGGACATCATCGCGATCATGGGGATCGACGAATTGTCCGAGGAGGACAAACTGACCGTCGCCCGCGCAAGAAAAGTGCAGCGCTTCCTCTCGCAGTCCTTCACCGTCGCGGAACAGTTCACGGGTCTGCCCGGGACCTACGTCCCGCTGAAAGAGACGATCCGCGGGTTCAAGGAGATCCTCGAGGGCAAGCACGACGACCTTCCCGAATCGGCGTTCCTGTTCGTCGGAACGATCGAGCAGGCGGTCGAAAAAGCCACGAAACTGCAGGAAAAGAAGTAATCGCCCGTTCCCGTCGGCGCCGCTGACGGAACGCCGTTTCCCGAAAGGAGGTTCCCGAAAAAATGAGATCGTTTCATTTGCAGATCGCCGCGCCGGACGGGCTGCGCTACGACGGAGAGGCGGATCAACTCTCGGTGCGCGGTATCACCGGGGATCTCGCGATCATGGCGGGGCATATCCCGTTTATGACCGCGCTCACCAAGGGGACCTGCCGCGTCTACGCCGACGGGAAGATCCGGCACGCCAAATGCTCGGGCGGCTACCTCACCGTCACCAAAGAGGTCGTCCGGCTGCTCTCCACGGATTTTACGTGGGACGAGGAGTAAGGGGACGAGGGGAAGGTGCGTCCACTTTCTTGAAAGAAAGTGGAGCAAAGAACTTCCAAAGGGATGAAAGTTGTGACCCGAAGGCGGCGCCTTCGGGTCACGGTTTCAAAAACGGAACGGAGTACGCCCGTTCGCTTTATAAAAAGGAGACAAGTTATGATCTTCGATCCCTGTCCCGATAAAAACGAGAAGCCCCTGGATCGGCTGGATCCGACGGGGGGTTTTTCCGCGATTTTCCGCACGATCGGGTGTATCGGCGACTCGCTCTCCTCGGGAGAGTTCGAGGGAACCGATCCCGAGACCGGCGGAAAGACCTACCACGACACCTTTGAATACTCGTGGGGACAGTTTCTCGGTCGTATGACCGGAAGCAAGGTGTGGAACTTTTCGCGCGGCGGTATGTCGGCGCGGGAATACTGGAACGGTTTTGCCGAAAGACACGGCTTCTGGGGCAACGACAAACTGTGCGACGCCTATATCATCGCGCTCGGGGTGAACGACGTCAACAAGGCGCTCTGGGGAGGCGGCGTCGGGATCGGGTCGGCGGACGATATCGACCCGACAAACGGCGAGAACAACCCCGAAACGGTGCTGGGGTATTACGGCAAGATCATCACCCGCCTGCGGCAGAGCCGCCCCGACGCCTTCTTCTTCCCCGTGACCGTTCCGCGCGACCACCGCGGCAGCACAAACCCCGCACGGCAGGCGTTGGAGGATCAGTTGAACGAGGGGATCCGTCGGCTTCCCGACCTTTTCCCGCGCACCTACGTTCTGGACATTGCCCGCTACGCCCCGCCCTTCGACGAGGACGTCTTCGTCCGTTCCTATCAACTGGGCGGGCATCTGAACCCGATGGGGTATCTGCTCTTCGCGCGGATGATCGGATCCTATATCGACTATATCATCCGGCACAATATGAGCGACTTCAAGCAGGTCGGGTTTATCGGCACGCCGTGGAGGAACACCAAAGATACCGGCGCTTATCTGCCCGACGAAAAATAATTCAAAAACCCCTTGACAAGCGGTTTTGCTTGTGCTACAATGTGTGCATCAAAAGGCTGTGACGAAGACGGCAGGGTCGAAACACCTTCAGAGAGTCGGTGGACGGTGCAAACCGACGGTCGATCGCCCGCACGCCCATCCCTTCCGAGCCGGAGAGCAGAACGCAAAAGCAAGTAAGCGTCTCCCGTATCGCCGCGTTAAGGCAGAGGGATTATAGGATCCCGGAAAGCGGTCGTCGCAAGACGGCAATTTGAGTGGTACCGCGAGTGTTTTACACCCGTCTCAAAGGAAAACTTTGGGACGGGTTTTTGCTTTGTCCCACGAAAAGGAGAACAGTATGGCAACGACAGTCGAAACCGAAAAACTGAAAGAGGTCGCCGCCCGGATCCGCGAGATGCGGGACATTTCGGGCTTCTCGGTATCCGAGATGGCGAAAAAAACCGAGGTGACCGAGGAGGAGTACCGCTCCTTCGAGATGGGCGAGAACGACTTTCCCTTCACCTTCATCCACAAGTGCGCGCTCGCGTTCGGGATCGGCATTACCGATCTGCTCGAGGGGCAGAGCGCCCATCTGTCCTCCTATACCGTCACGCGGCGGGGCGAGGGGCAGGAGACGGCGAAGGAGGACGGGATCGATATCAAGAACCTCGCGCCCTTCTTCCGCAAGAAGATCGCCGAGCCCTACTGGGTGCGCTACGAGTACAGCGAGGATCTGCAGAACAAGCCGATCCACCTTGCCAAGCACTCGGGGCAGGAGTTCGACCTCGTGATGAAGGGGCAGCTGAAGGTGCAGATCGGCGATCACGTCGAGCTGCTCTCGGAGGGCGACTCGATCTACTACAACAGTTCGACCCCGCACGGGATGATCGCGGTCGGGGGCGAGGACTGCCTCTTCGTCGCGGTGGTCCTGCCCGGCGAGGACGTCGAGGAAAAGGTCGTGCGCAACAGCCTTGTGCCCAACGTGCTTCCGTCTCACAAGACGGTCGGCGAACAGTTTGCCGAGACCGTCGAGGACGAAAACGGGCTTTGCACCGGGATCACTTTTAAGAATGAAGACAAGTTCAACTTCGGCTTCGACGTGGTCGACGCGATCGCCAAGCGGTCGCCCGACAAACTGGCGATGCTGCATATCGACCGCAATAAGGTCGAGCGCCGCTTTACCTTCAACGATATCAAGCGGGCGTCCAACCAATGCGCCAACTACTTCAAGTCGATCGGGATCAAGCCGGGCGACCGCGTGATGCTGGTCCTGAAACGGCACTACCAGTTCTGGTTCTCGATCCTCGCGCTCCACAAACTCGGCGCGATCGCGATCCCCGCGACCGATCAGCTCCAGATGCACGACTACGAATACCGCTTCACCTCGGCGGGCGTGTCGGCGATCGTCTGCTCGACCGACGGCGACACGGCGCACCAGATCGAGTTGGCGGAAGGTAAGGTCGGAAAACTCCAAAACAAACTGCTCGTCGGCGGGAGCCGCGAGGGCTGGCGGGATTTCGACGCGGAGTATCCGCTCTACAGCGCGCATTTCTACCGCACCGAAGAGACCCCGTGCGGACGCGACCCGATGCTGATGTTCTTCACGTCGGGGACGACGGGATACCCGAAGATCGCCGTTCACAGTTACCAGTACCCGCTCGGGCACTATATCACGGCGAAATACTGGCACGGCGTTTCCGAAAACGGGCTGCATCTGACGATCTCGGATACCGGTTGGGGCAAGGCGCTCTGGGGCAAACTCTACGGACAATGGCTCTCGGAGGGAGCGGTCTTCGTCTACGATTTCGACCGCTTCTCCGCCGCCGACATCCTGCCGATGTTCGCCAAATACCACATCACGAGTTTCTGCGCGCCCCCGACCATGCTCCGGATGATGGTGAAAGAGGACATCTCGAAATACGACCTCTCGTCCATCAAGCACATGACGACGGCGGGCGAGGCGCTGAACCCCGAGGTCTACTACCAGTTCGAGCGCGCGACCGGGCTGCAGACGATGGAGGGATTCGGGCAGACCGAAACGACCCTCACGATCGCGAACCTGCTCGGCGGGACGCATAAGGTCGGATCCATGGGCAAACCCAGTCCGCTCTACGACGTCGATATCGTCGATCCCGACGGCAATCCCGTCCCGGTCGGCGAGACCGGCGAGATTGTGATCCGCGTCGGGGAGAAGCCGCCCTGCGGTCTGTTCCTCGGCTATTATCAAAATGAAGAAAAGACCCGCGAGGTCTGGCACGACGGGTACTACCACACCGGCGATACGGCGTGGCGCGACGAGGACGGCTTCTACTGGTACGTCGGGCGCATCGACGACGTGATCAAGTCGTCGGGCTACCGCATCGGGCCGTTTGAGATCGAGTCGGTCATCATGGAACTTCCCTACGTTCTCGAATGCGGCGTTTCTCCCGAACCCGATCCCGTACGGGGTCAGGTCGTCAAGGCGAGCGTCGTGCTCGTACCCGGCACCGAGCCGACCGAAGAGCTGAAGAAAGAGATCCAGAACTACGTCAAAAAGAATACCGCGCCCTACAAGTATCCCCGGATCGTCGTCTTCCGCGACAGCCTGCCCAAGACGATCTCCGGCAAGATCCAGCGGAACAAACTCTGACGGAGCGCAATTTCGGTTTTTTTCGATTCTCCCTATTGACAAACCCGGCGTTGTGTGCTACAATACCATCATAATTTGAAAGGCTATGACGGAAAGGACCTCGAAACACGGTCTCAGAGAGATGGCGGACGGTGCGAGCCATCGGCACGGTTTCCAGGTTGTAGTTCCGGAGCCGGAGGGAAGAAAGCCGCAAGGCAAGTAGAACCCCCCCGTGACTGCTGCGTAAAGGCATAGGGGTTTCACGACTCCAAGAGAGGTCGTCGCAAGACGGCAATTTGAGTGGTACCGCGGATGATCTTCACCCGTCTCAAAGCACAACTTTGGGGCGGGTGCGTTTTTTTCACCCGTCCGCCGAGAGGAGAAACTGCAATGAGCAATCAAACGACCGATCTCGACTCCCGCATCCGGGAGATGGCGGGGCGTATCCGCGCCCTGCGGGAGATCGAAAACCTGACGCCCGAGAAGATGGCGGAGCTGACCGGCGTCCCGACCGAGGAATACCTCGCGTGCGAGGCGGGCGACCGCGATCTGAACTTCGCGTTCCTCTACCGCTGCGCGGGGGCGCTCTCGGTCAACGTCACCGACATCATCGAGGGCTACAGCCCGACCCTGAAATCCTGTACCGTCACGCGGTCGGGCGAGGGGCAGGAGATCGCCCACGCCCACGGAATGACCTATTTCAATATGGCGTACGCTTTCCGCAACCGGATCGCCGAGCCGCTGTTCGTCGTCAGCACCTATTCCGAGGAGGCGCAGAACAAGCCGATCGAGCTGACGACCCACGCGGGACAGGAGTGCGACCTCGTGATCGACGGGCAGCTGCTCGTGCAGGTCGGGACGCACCGCGAGATCCTGAATCCGGGCGACAGCATCTACTACGACAGTTCGGCGCCGCACGGGATGATCGCCGTCGGCGGGCGCGACTGCACTTTCTACGCCATCGTCCTGAATCCGACCGGCGAACCGATCCCCGAACTCTCGAACAAATCGGTTCAGCCCGAGCCCGCGAAGCCCGAACCGAAACGCGACGACAGCGGGATGATCTACCGCAGATTCGTCGACGTCGAGGAGGACGAGAACGGCACGCCGAAAAAGATCACGTTCAAGAACGTCGAGCGCTTCAACTTCGCCTTCGACGTGATCGACGAGATCGCGAAGAAGTCGCCCGACAAACTGGCGATGCTCCACGTCGACCGCGAGAAGGTCGAGCGGCGGATCACCTTTAAGGATCTGCAGCGCGGATCGAACCAATGCGCCAACTACTTCAAGTCGCTCGGGATCAAAAAGGGCGACCGCGTGATGCTGGTTCTGAAACGGCACTATCAGTTCTGGTTCGCGATCCTCGGGCTGAACAAACTCGGCGCGATCGGGATCCCCGCGACCAAC
>Ga0310696_10000880_pt1 | contig 44352 bp, 42 predicted proteins | sample AusTroGonzalo_MG_4_FD_203885 | JGI IMG/M metagenome (GOLD analysis project Ga0310696, IMG submission 203885) | Bovine rumen microbial communities from tropical cattle in Woodstock, Queensland, Australia - Gonzalo_02 (v2) (version 2) | ecosystem: Host-associated > Mammals > Digestive system >... | reverse complement strand
TCGTCACCGTCTGGGTTTACCGGTACGCGGTCAGAGCACCAAGAACAACGCCCGTACGCGTAAGGGCCGCAAGAAAACTGTCGCCAACAAGAAGAAAGCGACCAAGTAGTAATTAACCGTAGAATATCATTAGTATGGCAAAAAATACAAAAACAACGAAGAAGAGAGTCGTTAGAATCGAGGCCTCGGGTAAGGCATTTATCTACGCTTCGTTCAACAACGTGATAGTGTCCCTCACCAACAACGACGGTCAGGTCATCTCCTGGTCTTCCGCCGGTAAGATGGGATACAGAGGTTCCAAGAAAAACACTCCCTACGCTGCCCAGATGGTGGCTCAGGACTGCGCCAAGGTGGCTTACGACCTCGGTCTGCGCAGAGTTAAGGTTTACGTTAAGGGTCCCGGACAAGGACGTGAGTCTGCCATCCGCTCCATCAACACCACGGGTATTATTGTGGAAGAGATCACGGATGTCACCCCGCTGCCGCACAATGGCTGCCGTCCTCCCAAACACAGAAGAGTATAATTTATCATTCATCATAGAAAAAATATAGAATATGGCAAGATATACTGGACCCAAAACGAAAATCGCAAGAAAATTCAAGGAACCCATCTACGGTCCCGACAAATATTTCGAGAGGAAGAACTATGCTCCGGGTCAGCATGGTCAGTCTCGCAGACGCTCGAAACTCTCTGAGTACGGTATGCAGCTGCAGGAGAAGCAGAAAGCGAAATACACGTATGGTATTTTGGAACGCCAGTTCCGCAAACTGTTCGACATGGCTTCCCGCAGAAAAGGTGTCACGGGTCAGAACTTGATGCAACTCATTGAGAGCCGCCTTGACAACGTGGTGTTCCGTCTTGGTATCGCCCCTACGCGTAACGCTGCCCGCCAGCTCGTCAGCCACCGTCACATCACCGTGAACGGCCAGATTTCCAATATCCCGTCCATGCTGCTCAAGCCGGGCGACATCGTGGAAGTTCGCGAGCGTTCAAAATCCCTTGAAGTCATCGAGAACTCCCTCAGCGGCAAGGCTATGAACTATAGCTGGCTCGAGTGGGACGGTGCCCTCAAAGTGGGTAAGTTCATGCAGTACCCGCAGCGTGAGGAAATTCCCGAAACCATCAACGAGCAGGCAATCGTTGAGTTGTATTCCAAGTAACGGTTTAAGAGTTTAGCGGTTTAGCGGTTTATTTGTCAGGTCTTTTTCATAAGCCTATAAACTTATAAACCTATAAACCAAATAAACCTGTAAACCCATAAACTTATAAACCCATAAACTAGATTAAAAACAAACAACAATGGCAATATTAACATTTCAGAAACCCGATAAGGTCATCATGAATGAGGCCGACGATTTTCACGGCATATTTGAATTTCGTCCGCTGCAGCAAGGCTTTGGCGTCACCGTGGGTAACGCCTTGCGCCGCGTGCTGCTCTCATCATTGGAGGGCTATGCCATTACCTCTGTGAAAATCGAGGGCGTCGCGCAGGAGTTTTCGTCCATTCCCGGCGTTATGGAGGATGTGATTGATATCGTGCTCAATCTCAAACAGGTGCGCCTTAAAAATAAGGTAGAGGGTTACACCTCCGAGAAGGTCTCTATCGTTATCAGCGGACAGGAAACGTTCACTGCCGGCGATATGAACCGCTATCTCAACTTCTTCCAGGTGCTTAACCCGGATCTGCTGATTTGCCGCATGGAGCCCACCGTTCGCCTGAACATGGAAATCACCATCGACAAGGGTCGTGGTTACGTGCCCGTGGAGGACAACCGCCAACTGCACGACGGTATTGATGTCATTGCTGTGGATTCCACCCACACGCCCATCAAGAACGTCAAATACACCATCGAGCCTTATCGTGTGGAGCAGAAGACCGACTTCGAGAAACTGATCATTGAGGTTGAGACTGACGGTTCCATCCATCCCAAGGATGCTATCCAAGAGGCTGCTAAAATCCTCATCCAACACTTCGTGCTGCTTTCTGACGAGAACATTGCGCTCGACACGCAGGAACAGACCGAAAGCCCCGAGGTTATTGAGGACAATGAGCGGAATATCCGTCAGATGCTTCAGGCAAAACTGATTGATATGGATCTCTCGGTCAGAGCACTGAACTGTTTGAAATCCGCAGAATTGGAAACATTGGGTGACCTGGTGGCCTTCCATAAAGCCGATTTGCTCAAATTCCGCAACTTTGGCAAGAAATCACTCGCCGAACTGGAGGAGCTGGTGCACAGCAAAGGTCTGGAGTTTGGTATGAATGTAGATAAATATATTACAGATAACGAATAGAACAATGAGACACGCTAAGAAAATTAACCATTTAGGTAGAAAAGATGCCCACAGAAAGGCCATGTTGTCGAATATGGCGACTTCTCTGATCATGCATAAGCGTATCAGCACCACCTTGGCGAAAGCTAAAGCGTTGAGAATTTTTGTGGAACCCATCGTGACCCGTTCCAAGAACGACACGACCCACTCCCGCCGCGAGGTGTTTTCCCAGTTGCAGAACAAATTTGCTGTGACAGAGTTGTTTAGAGAGATTTCCCCGAAGATTGCCGATCGTCCGGGCGGTTATACCCGTATCCTCAAGACCGGTTTCCGCAAGGGCGACAATGCCGAGATGTGCATCATCGAGTTCGTAGATTTCAATGAAACCTACACGGCTGAAAAAACGAAAAAGAAATCCACGCGCACACGCCGCAGCAGCAAGAAAAACACTGCCGCGACCGCCGAGAATGTGGCCCCCGAGGCTCCGGCAGCAGAAGTGGAAACACCCGCAGCCGAATAATCAATTATCGGTTTGTTTACACAAAAACGGTACCCGAAAAGGTGCCGTTTTTTTATACACCACTGTCTGATTTTTGACATAAGTGTAAATGAATGACGGTCTGCACACCTGTATGTCGGAGATACACTACTATTTTTTAATAATTTGATTATTTAATTCATTTTTTTTTGTATTTTTGCGGCGTGAACAATAAAATACAAAAGAATCATGAAGACTACAGAGTTAATGAAAATGCTGCTTGATTCGGGATGCGCCTTGGTTAGACATGGTGCCAATCACGATATATGGTACAGTCCAATCACGGGAAAACGTTTTCCAGTACCGCGCCATGCCTCTAAAGAGGTGGCTTCGGGGACGTTGAAAGATATTGCAAAAAAATCAGGTGTCGAAATATAATCCAAATGAATATGAAAACCGAAAAAGTAATAATTGAAGTAAGTACGGACGGGCTGTTTACCGCTTATATGCCCTCCAACGAGTATAGTTTCGGTCTTGGCGGATACGGCGATACGGAACAGGAGGCCATTGAAGACTTTTACGAATGTGTCTCGGAGATGCGGGAGATTGAAGAGGCTGAAGGTCGGGCTTTCCCTGAATTGCAGTTCCAGTTTGAACATACTGTCGGGCACGCAGCTCCCAAAACGGTTACCGGTTGTGTGGCCGAGGATGCTGCAGAATACAACACGGACGAGCAGAGATGATGTACAGAGAAAATCGTCATCCTTCAGGAGAACGAAAAATTGGCAGTAAAAAACAAGTGTTAAAATTATGGAATCGAGCAAGTTTCCCGTGGAATCCTGTCCGAAGAAGACCTACACCTACTCGCTGGAAGGATCCTACAAGGCGGCAGTGGCAGGCATTGTCTTTGAGGCGATTGTTTCCATTTGTATTTTCGTAGTTGATTCCTGGAGGACACCCTTAATCCCTGTTCTCATCATTTCTCTGCCTCTGGTTGGTGTACTATGGATGAATGCCCGCTATAAAAACGCTCGCATCTCCTTTTCCCCTGATGGGCTGACACTTTGCGGCGCATTGAACCTCAAGGATGGATTCAAAACCGATTTCCGTCGGGAAGATTTCAGCAAAGAGGAGCATTTCAAATGGGAGCAGATTCAGCGTTTTGGATATACCAGAGGTCTGAGACGTCCGTCTTTTTTGTTCATACACCTGTTTGATGGCGAAACTTACTATTTCCCCATCAAATATTCCTACAACGCCATATTCATTATAGATAACCTGCGGCGTTTCACTGGATATTCCGGCTGTAAGGATTTAGGGGATCTCGTGCCGTATCTTAAGCGGCTTAAAGAGGAAGAGTAACGGTTATTTCTACAATGTTTTGTTGTTTTGCGCAATAATAGATTGTCTTTCGTAAAAAATGTATCTTTGCGGCTATAAATTCTAATGAAAGACGAACAATTATGGGTATCACTTTTGATGAAGAGACGCAACGGTTCGTGTTCGATTTTGAACATGACAACGAAAAGGACATCGTGCAACTGACCGACGAAGGCTACCAGGTGGAGGCGTTCGGCAAGTGCTTCTACTATGGCTATGATTTTTCCGAGCAAGTTGATAGCAGTCTCCGAAGTGCGTTTATTCAATATCTGAAATTTTCCGATGATCTTCAAAAGGACTCGAATCTGACACAATTCATCAAAAAAGCTATCGATGACCTGAACCGGAAGATCAACCTATACGATTATCAGATGGTGATTATGCCTGAATCTTCCAGCAAGGTAAACCAGTATATGCTGCGCTATATCTATCGGTTCGCTCAGCCTACGCTCCACAAAATGCAACTCGTGAAGGCTTTGCCCCAGAACATATCTTTTGATATGGACGGATACGAGAAACAGTATCTGGACGATGTGCTGGAAAACGGACGCCCCCGATATACGGAAAAGCAAAAGGAAGAAGCGAAAACAGCTATTAATAATATGGTTGATCTTATTCACCGGAAAGACTATTTTACAATTGCTAAAGATGTGAAAAAGAGCCGTTTACGCCCATACATCATGCATTTTCTGAAATTTGCCAATGAAGAAGATGAACGGCTCTGCGCCTCCATTCGAGACCAGAACGTGCTCCTCATCGACGATGTGACCACCAGCGGATCCACGTTGAACGAGATGCTTCGTTCATTACGGATTTTGAACGAGGACAATAACATCGTTGTTTTCAGTTTGATAGGCCGCAAAGACCTGATGGCGGATGCTGTTTTGTAGTTGAACAGTGGGGACAAATTTTTTATAAAGCAAAACAAAATCAACAAAATTGCAACCTTTTGTTTTTTCTGCGTCCTAATGCTAGAATTGTTGTATTTTTATAGCGTAGTTGTCTAAACGTATAAATCCAATTGTAATGAAAAAAATCGCAGTTATTACCCTTTGTCTGCTCTTCATGCAAGGCGTGAGCGCGCAGAAATTTGTCGTGCCGAAAGTTCCCGGCGACATCGAAAAATCCGAATATGCACAATACACGCAGGATGCGATGAACTGCATCGATTGGCTGAAAACCCATTCCCCGTCAGACTCGAAACGCAAGGAGGTGTCCACTTTCGCGTTGTGGTGGCTCGCGGGAACGCCTGATGTACACATGGTGCTTAACACCGAGGTGGTGAAATTCGAGGACGCCAACCTGCTTCTTCTCTTCTTGGGCGGATGGGCGCAGTACGCCATCCAAAACAAGGACGATGACCAAGTGGAGGGTTGCTATGCTGGTGTTGAGACCGCTCTTAACTATTATGAACAGTATAAAAAGCAACTGCCCAAAGACAAAGGGGCGGAAAAGCTTCTCAAGATGAAGAATAAAGGAACTCTGAAGGAGTACCTTACGAAGTCAATGCAGTAGATCTTCCGGCCTCGGAATTCAGCCGGTTGCACAAATTTAGAACCGTCTGCTATACCCCACATTCAGAATCCCCTGCGTGCCGAAACCCAGCTCGAAATTGGCGGCGTTGTCTTTGCCGACGGAGATGCCGAAAAATGTGATGTGCGAGGAAGGCATAACAAAGAATCTTCCGTAGTTAACGGAGAACCAGCCTCCTCCGGCCGAATCAAGATCGGGAAGTTTGTCGTTGCTGGCAATGCGGAAGGTGACACCTAAGGCCGCCCCAAAATACAATGCACAGTATTTGAACCGCTTGTACGTAAAGCGATACTGCGGCTCCAACGACCAAAAAGTGAAAACTCCAGAATGGTCATTCACGTAATATTTGTCCACTGTCTTGCTGAACAGCAATGTAGATACAATACCCAAGCTCTGACGCTCCGTGAAATGATATCGGTAGGAAAGTGAAAAGGTTCCGATATTATACTGGCAAATCTTATTGTCTTCAGCCTTATACCCCTTATAAAATACAGGAAACACTTCCGATAAGGCATAAAAAAGGGTTGGCTGTGAGAAAGCACCGAAGGATAGGCCGATTTCATGGCGACGAAAATCCGACGGCTTCTGTTCGTTTTCTTGACCGGAAATCTGCCAGCAAAAGAGCATCAACATGCTGGCTATGATGATCTTTTTATTCATAATGTTGATTTAAGTTATTCATTTCGGACACATCGTACTGAAGCGGCAGGGAAATGGCCGCCGTAACACCAGAATTCGTATTGGAAATTGCTGTAATAATCCAATACAGCCATATCATATTTATGGAGTACCGGCGGATGGGAGGCGTCGGTTTCATATACGGTTGAAGTCCAAAAAGATGCAACGGGTTTACTGTACGAATAGTACTCCATTTTCCGGGATGGAAGGGCGGAAAACGCAAAACTGTTGATCTCCTCCGGATTGTGAATGCCGTTTGTATCGGGTCCCCACCCCAAAGGCGCACAAAGAGCACCGACCACATCACCCGTGAACTGTTCCACATAGCGGCTCAATATCAGCCACTCGTATCGCGAGGGCAGATGCCAGCCGTCAGGACAGACTCCCTGGACGCTGCCAGAGGCGTCATTGCTTTGCGACCCGCCTAAAGCAGCCGCTTTGTCGATGTAAAGGTAGCCGTACTCTTCAGGCGCATTGAAAGGCTCTTCAACCAAATAGTAGTCGTTTTCGCCTAACGGCGTGCCGTCGGCATAATGCGTCGTGCGAAGGTTTTCTTTCATCCATACTTGCTTGCCGATTTGAACAGCGTTGTATGTGTTTCCGTCATAGTCAGTGACCGCGTTCTCTATGACGACAACCACAGGCTCCTTCTCGCGGCAAGATGCGAATAGAAGAATCACTAAAACGAACAAAAACAGATTATTCTTCATGTTCTAATGAATTTCGTTAAAACCGATTGCGATTCTTAGATGTTCGACCTGATTTGTAGGCGTAAGCGATACGCTACTACAAGAATATCGCGGCAAATGTACAAAAATTTTAAACATGCACATTTTAAACATGCACAAAAATCATGAAATTGCCGTATGTGGAGACGAGGCATGCCCCGTCTCTACGAATAACCGAGGAAAAGTACAAAATTCCGGATTATATTTTTATAGTTGTATTATTCCTAAAATGTATATAATCGGAATAAAATTTGTATTTTTGCGGCGATAATTAAAAAAATCGGAATAATATGGAGTATTTGAAAGTGAGTGAGGTGGCCAAAAAATGGGGACTTTCCACAAGGAGGATCAGGTTGTTATGTGCGCAGGGACGTGTTGCGGGGGTGGTGCGCAAAGGCAACTTGTACTATATTCCCGCTGACGCGCCGCGGCCCAAGGATGCCCGCACATACGCCAAAAGCAAGAATTGGAAAACCTATACTCCTCTGTTAGAGCAGATTGAGGAATACAATCACCGGTTGTCCGTTTTGCGCCCATTGACCCCAGCCGAAACGGATGCCTTACGCGAGGTGTTTCTGGTGGAACACACCTACAACAGCAATGCCATTGAGGGCAACACGCTTACGCTCCAGGAAACGTCGCTTGTGCTTCAAGGGATTACGATTGATCAAAAACCGTTGAAAGACCATTTGGAAGTGGTGGGTTATAAAGAGGCATTCGAGTATATGGAACGTTTGGCAAAAGAGTGCAAGCCTCTCGCTGTGAGTGATATATGCAACATCCATTATTTGGTGCTTTCCCACCGGCAGGAAGACCGTGGACGGTTCCGTCGGGTGCCGGTCAGAATCGCGAGAGCGTTGACGGAGCCTGCGCAGCCCTACATGATAGAGCCTATGTTGACGGACTTGTTAGAAGATATGGAAACGGAATATGCCTCCTTGAGTGTTCCGGAGCAGGTCGCCCTGTTCCATTTGCGTTTCGAAGGCATCCATCCCTTCATTGACGGGAACGGTCGCACAGGCCGCCTTTTGATGAATTTGCAGTTAATCCGTGCCGGATTGCCACCCATCAACGTGAAATTCACGGACCGCCGCCGCTATTACGAAGCTTTCGACAGTTATGCCCGTAACGGTTCCAGCGAACCTATGATTACCCTCATTGCCGAATATGTCGTGGAACGTATGGCGGAAATGGTGGAAGTGTTGGGGAATAATCCTCAAAATATGTAGTGTGTCAGTGACGGCCTGAAATTTTTCAAGTTAAAAGTTACTATTACCCCAAAATTTCAATATACAAATCATGTACCGAAGGCAATTCTTACAGCAATCATTGTTCTCTAAAAATTGCTATTTTTGCCATTTGATTGTTTAATGGGATAAGTATGCGAATTTGCGATATTTTACGAAATAAAAGAACCCTCTCTTTCGAAGTCTTCCCGCCCAAGCCCGAGGTCAGCAATCTCAATGAGATTTGCCGCACGATTGATGAACTTCAGCGTTTCAGTCCGGATTTCGTCAGCGTGACTTTCAAGGCATCCGGAGATAATAGCCGCCATACGATCGATTTGGCAACTTACATCAAGAAAAACACCACGGCCGAGCCTCTCGTGCATCTCACCTGCGGGGCATTGGATAAAGACGAGGTTGACTGGTTGGCCGCTCGGCTTGACGAGGAGCAGTTGGAGAATGTGCTGGCGTTGCGCGGCGACAAGCCCGCCGATGCGCCGGACAGTTATCTCAAATGCTTCCAGCACGCTTCCGAACTGATGGCCTATCTGCGAAGTACCCACCATTTCTGCATGGGTGGCGCCTGTTACCCTGAAGGGCACATTGAGAGCGAAAGCCTCTATGACGACCTCCACCACTTGAAAGTCAAACAGGACATGGGGGCGTCGTTTTTCATCACCCAATTGTTCTACGACAACAACTACTATTACCGGCTCAAGCGCGTGGCGCGGACGATGGGTATCACTATCCCGATCATCCCGGGTATCATGCCGCTTACCAGTGCGACCATGTTCAACAAGATTATGCACATGGCCGGTGCCTCTATCCCCTTCGAATTGCGCGTGCTGTTTGAGCGTTTTCGCCATGACAAGGAAGCTATGTATGAGATTGGGGTTGCCTTTAGCGTCAACCAGATATTAGAACTGCTCGCCAACGATGCCGACGGCATCCACCTCTATACGATGAATAATGCTCGTGTGGCGGCGGACATCTACCAGCGTATTCACCACGTTATTGACAAAGAACTTCGCTAATGCGAGACGAGATTCTGAAATATTTGGGATACACGATAGGCGAACACCCCGTCCCTGTAGAGACGGGGCATGCCCCGTCTCTACAACAATCGGGAAAAATGGTTGTGGACGAACAAACGGAGCATCTGATTGACAGGGCGTTGCGAGAAGTGGAGGAGTTGGCCGAATTTAAGTATGTGTATGCATCCTATGACTTCCCGCAGAAATTCATCTTGGCGCATCCTGCCTACATGGAGTATCTCCACGGTTCGAAAGGCTACTTGCTCTGCGCCAGTACCATCGGGGTCGGGGTGGACCGCAGGCTAAAGCGGTTGCAGATGGAGGATATGACCTATGCGGTGGTTTTTGATGCGACGGCGGGCGCGTATGTGGAGCACAAGGCCGATGAATTCGAGAAAACATTGCCCTATTCCTCGCTGGGCTTCCGATTCTGTCCGGGCTACCAGGATACTCCATTGGAGGACAACTTACAAATTGCCAGTTTGTTGAAAGCCCACAAAATCGGCATCAGTTTCCTCGATTCAGGGTTGATGATTCCGATGAAGTCGATGACGGGCATTGTGCGTATCGGTGGCGAAGGACGGAAAAGTTGTAAGGGTTGCGTGGCGAGGGAGGCTTGCGCGTGGCGCAGACGTGGGGAAACCTGCTATCACGATGAAACGAAGCAAGAATGAATATAAAAACTCTTCTTTGAGCAGCCTCGAAGAGGCAAAACGCGCGAAGCGCAAATAACCCCACACAAGGCGGAGCCGCAGTGTGGGGTATATCAAGGAGGCTTCTTCCTTAAGCAGCCTCGGAGAGGCAAGACGCGCGAAGTGCTAATAACCCCACACAAGGTGGAGCCGTAGTGTGGGGCATAAACAAAAATAGTAAGACAATGAAAGAACGTTTAGGTCACGAAGTCATGATTTTCGACGGCGCTTTCGGCACCGAACTGGAGAAGCGCGGCATTATGTCGAAAACACCTGAATTGCTGAATATTACCAACGGCGATGAGATAGCCGACATCCACCGCAGCTACATCGAGGCGGGATGCGACTTCATCACCACCAACACTTTCGGTGCCAATCGCATCAAGATGCCCGGCGAGGACATCAAGGCGGTGATTGAGGCGGCCGTCGCGTTGGCCAAACGCCACCGTACCACACAGTACGTGATGTGTGACATCGGGCCGCTCGGCAAGATGCTCTATCCCATGGGCGAACTCACCTTCGACGAGGCCTACGAGGCTTTCAAGGAGATGGTGCTGATTGCCAAAGACTTGGTCGACGGCTTCATCCTGGAAACTTTTACCGACCTTTACGAGCTGAAATGTGCCCTTTTGGCCGTGAAGGAGAACTCCGACAAACCGGTGTTCACCACCATGACTTTTGATAAAACGGGGCATACGCTCACGGGCACCTCGCCGCGCATCATGGCCGAGCTGATGTCCAATATGGGCGCCGATGCCATTGGGGTGAACTGCTCCCTCGGACCGCGCGATTTGGAGCCTATTGTCAAGGAATTGCTGCAATATAGCGACAAACCAGTGTTGGTGCAGCCTAACCGCGGACTGCCCTTTCTTCACAACGGGAAGGCCAGTTACACCTTGTCGGAAAAGGATTTCGCCGCTGTGATGAGCGAGTTTCAGGCGGCCGGCGTGGCCGTCTTAGGCGGCTGTTGCGGCACCAATCCCGATTTTATCCGTGCTATAGCGGTCCATAAAGGCAAACCAGTGCCTGAGCGAAAAGTGGTCAGACAGACGGTGATTACCTCCGCTACGAAATATTTGCCGATGGAGGGTATCAAAGTCTGCGGCGAGCGCATCAACCCCACGGGCAAGAAAAAACTCAAGGAAGCTATTCTGAACGAGGACTTCGACTATATTTTCAAGGAGGCTATAAAGCAGGAGGAGGCGAAGGCCGACCTGCTGGACGTGAACCTCGGCGTGCCCAAAACCGACGATGTGGCCAACATGAAAAAAGTGGTCACGCAGCTCAGCGAAATCACCGCGCTGCCCTTGCAGATCGACTCGTCGAATCCTGCCGCCATCGAAGCAGGTTGCCGCTACTACAACGGTGTTCCGCTAATCAACTCCGTGAACGGAAACGAGAGCAATATGGACCTCATCTTCCCCATTGCGAAAAAGTATGGTGCTGTGGTGCTTGGACTTACGATGGATGACAACGGCATTCCCCAGACGGCCGAGGAGCGGTTCGCGATAGCCGAGCGCATCGTGGCGGGTGCGGAACGTTACGGTATCGCCCGACACCGCATGATGATTGACACGCTTACGCTGACTTGTAGCGCCCAGCAGCCGTTGGTAAAGGAAACCTTGCGGGCACTGCGTCTGGTAACCGAACAATTGGGCGTTAGCACGGCCCTCGGCGTCTCCAATGTCAGCTTCGGAATGCCCAACCGTGAACTCATCAACAGTTCGTTTCTGCTTATGGCGTTGGAAAATGGTCTGACAATGCCCATCATCAACCCGTGCAATGCCACGATGATGAACGCTATCTTGGCTTTCAAGGCGTTGCGCGGCACACCGGAAGATCTGAATGCCTACATTGAGGATGTGATCCCCGTGACGACCGTGGCGAATGCGACGGCAACCCCGACTCCTACCGCTACAACGGTCGCCAATGCACCCGCAGAGGGTGGGACGACCTTGAAGGAGGCGGTGAAACGCGGTTTGAAAGCAGATAGTAAAATATTGACGGAAAGAGCATTGGAGACGCAGGATCCGATGAGTGTTATCAACGGCATATTGATTCCCACGCTTAGCGAGGTGGGAAGTGATTTTGAAAAACAGCGCATTTTCCTGCCGCAGCTTATATCCGCCTCAGAGGCGTGCAAAGAGGCCTTTGATGTCATCAAGACGCGTTTCAGCCAAGGCGACAGCCACAAGGGCACCATCGTGTTGGCCACCGTCAAGGGCGATGTCCACGATATCGGCAAGAACATTGTGAAGGTGATTTTCGAGTCATACGGCTACAAAGTCGTCGACTTGGGCAAGGATACGCCCAAAGAGGTGATATTGGAGGCTGACCGCAAGCACCATCCCGATATCATCGGGTTGAGTGCGTTGATGACTACCACCGTGTTGTCGATGGAGGAGACAATTCAGTACTTGAAGGCCAACGGCGTGACGACCCCGATTTATGTGGGTGGCGCGGTTCTGACGCAGGTGTTGGCCAACGAGATCCACGCCGACGGCTATAGCAAGGATGCACTGGAGTTCGTAGAGGCAGTGGAGGGGCGATGACGACGGGAGACGATTCCCTTTGAAATGACATGATTATTCGTTAAACTAATAAACTAATGCACTATGATATTTTTAACATCCGACCTGCACTTATATCACAAATCGTTCATCTATGAGCCCCGCGGGTTTCATAGTGCCGAAGAGATGAATGCCGTCATCGAGAAAAACTGGAACGATATGATCACCGATGATGATGACGTTTATATCCTCGGAGACCTGATTTTTAAAGGGGAACAGAACACTCTGGATGATGCCATGTTGATTGTCAGACGTCTTAAAGGGAAGAAACATCTTATCCTTGGCAACCACGATGGCAGCATGAAAATTGAACTGTATAAAAAGGAGAGTAGCATTGTTGAAATTGAGGGTGCGAAATACTATTGGTACAAAGGTCGCCAATATTTTATGAGCCATTTTCCTACAATCACCGTTGATCCGGCTGTAGAAAAACCCAAAAATTGGATTGTGAATCTCTTCGGGCATACTCATAAAAAAGAAAAGTTTTACAACGGTATTCCCTTTATGTACAACGTCGCGCTTGATGCCCATAACAACAAACCTGTGTCCATTGACGAAGCCGTCGCGGATATTAAGGCCAAAACCGAAGAATTTCTGAACTCGCGCTGATGATTGTTTTTTTTGTATGTTTGCTGCTGTATTTGTCATCTGACTTTTGATGTTTAGGCAAATGCAAAAAAGAGATGATAAATGTGTGATTGGATTATTGTTTGTAAATTGCTCACTGTCAATAATTTGCTTGTTTTTTAATAGGCGTTGTTGAAACGAATTTGCTGAATTGGATGAATAATGAACAAAAAAGTTATGATGTTTTTATCAGTTATAGACGAAAAGGCGGTTCTGAAAGAGCGGAGTTGATAAAAGCCAAGTTGGAACAATTCGGATATAAAGCTGACAAAATATTCATGGACACGCATAGCTTACGGGCTGGTGATTATCGTAAAGAATTGAAAGAGGCTATTGCGAAATCCGCTAATGTCATTGTAGTTGTTACCAAGGAGAGTTTTGAGAATATAAAAGATGAAGATTACTTCGTGTTTGAGTTGACCGAGGCTATGAATCTTCAGAAAAACATGGTGTTCTGCTATTTTGATGATATAACAAGCATTGACAGTTCAAAACTTCCGGATGCCTTGAAATCCATGTCATATCATAATTCTGTGAGATATAATCATGATTATTCTGACGCATTTTATTCCAAATTATGCTCGTTCCTTGTGAAGAAGAGGTCTTTCGTACCTCTTGGAATTGTTGCTCTTATTGGTCTGGTTCTTTTGGTCACTGGTATTTTCCTATATCATAGATATAATTCCGATGTTATTTCTCCAGTTGAAGAAACGGATTGTGAAAGTTCATATGTTGACCTTGGACTTCCGAGTGGAACATTATGGGCAACCTGCAATTTAGGTGCAACAAATCCTTCTGATTTCGGATGTTATTACATGTGGGGATCTGTGGAACCCGTTGATAAGAACGGGCACCAAGACCTCAAATATTTCATATCAAGTCCTGATATTATTGGAACGTCATACGATGCGGCATCAATATCATTGGGAAAACATTGGCGTATGCCATCTGAAAAACAAATAGTTGAACTAATGGAAAAATGTGACTGGCAGTGGACTAATCTTGATGGTAACAACGGTTATGAGATCAAAGGACCTAATGAACGAACTTTGTTTTTACCTGTTGCGGGGTGTGTCAAACTTCAAGGGTACGATAATGGTAATCAATTCGGCTATTATTGGATAGGCGAAAGGAATCCGTCAAATGCGAAATCTGCAAAAGAACTCATTATTGGATTAAATCAAATTAATATTGATTTTGGACGACAATATCTCGGCCGTTCCATCAGACCCGTATATGAAGAATAGAGAATTCCCTATTAATAGGATTTGATATAAATAAAAAAGAAATTTTAAATTATAATTATTAGTGTTATGGGCTTTTTAGACAACCTTTTGGATCGAATTGAAGATAGCATTGATGCTATTCAAGACAAAGTGGAAGATGTTTTCGACCGCGATGACGACGATGATGAAGACGATTGGGACGATGACGACGACGATGATGAAGATTGGGATGACGATGATGACGATGACGACGATGATGACGATGACGACGATGATGACGATGACGACGATGATGAAGATGAAGACTGGGATGACGATGACGACGATGAGGATTGGGACGACGACTGGGATGACGACGACGACGATGATGATGACGATTTCTGATTAAAAGAAACGTTTCTAGCGGGGTGTTCGCCACACGAGAAAGTTCAGATACGGGCTGCTTTTCCATTCTTGGTAGAGGTCGCCCCACGACTGAAAATCGTTGTCGTTGCCGTGAAAGAAGCCGTAGGCGTCTTTTCCTACGAGGTTGATGGCGTTTTGCACGCCTAAATCTGCGAGGGCTTGCGCGAAGTCGTGGAACGACTCCTCGTCACCGCTGCTCACCACCACCACTTGGCCGTCCAACTCGCACAGTGCGTGCCGTAGGGCTTTCCCTTTCGGCTTGTTTTCTACCATCCGGCCGTCGCACACCAATGGATACTGTCGGAAGAAATAGCCATCTTCGTTGGTGGCTTCCTCAAAGTACGGCGTGCTTTCTGCCAAGCCGAGCCGGACCGTCCCGTCAAGAATGGCGCAAAACCCCTTTTTGGCGACTCCCCGTGCCAGTAGTTCGCCTTTCAGCACAAAAGCACCTACAATCTCGTTGTTGTCGGCACGGATGTCTGCAGCTTGGAGCGCGAGAATGATACGCTCGTCGGTGGTGTCGGGGATGCCGAGACAAAGTTCAGGAACTGCGTTCACAGGTGTGAGGATTTGTAGCGGCACATCGTTGACGACAGTGTCGCTGATGAGTACGGTAGCGGGCTCACGCGCTACGATGGTCGGCGATACGGCGTTTACATTCGTAGAAGTATACTGGTCAAAGTCGCTTTCTTCCGCAGTCGGTTCGGTAGTGTTTCCAAAATGGAGGATGTCCGATTTGTAGGCGAGCCCTATCAATAGGACGAACAGCAGAATTACTGCCGCAATGGCCGCCCAAAACCACCACCGTTGCCAAAAGCGCTTGTGCGGCGTGGGCGATGGCTGACTCGCATTTCCGATAATGCGTATTTCGTTGTCTTCTATGTCGTTATAGTTGCTCATTCGTTTTCTTCAAAATGTTTTTTCAGTTCCCGCAGGGCCTCCTTCGATGCTTCAAGCGTGAATTTGAAAGTGTGGCTGTCTGACAGTATAATCTGTTTTCGGGAGGGGTTTATATAGGTGACGAAGTCCATGTTAATGATAAGGCTCTTGCCGATTCGCACGATTCGGTCTCCGTTGATGTGGAACTGCGTGTGAATCAATTCTTCTATGGCGCCGAGTTGCACGGTCACAGTGTATTTCTCCTTATTGCGGGTGTAGATGTCCGAGTAATTGCCGTCGCTGGCAATATAGACCAAACTCACCGCAGGAATGCGAATCAGCTCGTTTGCATTGGATATGGTCAGGAAATCGGACATCGTTCAATAATTCGTCGGCAAAAATACATTTTTTTGCCAGTCCAAAATTCAATATCCAATGTTTACTATTCACTACTCACTACTCACGAATTACTGTTCACTGTTCACTGATCACTGATCACTAATAATACCACACACATTTCCTCCACTCCTCCGTGCAAAAAGCATCGCGCTCATGGTCACAGCCTAAGTCGCAGAGCATTTCGCGCACTTCGGGGATGAATTCTTTTTCATTATATGTTCCTCCCCAGAAGTTGGGCCGTTCCACTGTCTGTTGCAACTCTTTCTTTCGTTTGCTATGCAATACCTTACATTTGGTGGTGAAGATAGGGTCGCCGTTGTATAAAAGGGCTTTGTCTAACCAGTCGTCCACCCGTTTGTGTACGTCCGCTTCAATGGACTGGTCGTCATAATATTCCTCCCCGTAGTTGCGGTAGCTATAGTTCCAGCCGTTTTCGTAGTAACAGAGCGCCCAGGCGTTGCCGATGGTGCTGCGGAACAACCCTACGGCGTAAGCGTAGGCGGCCCTGGCACGGATTTCTTCCGACTTGTCCGATTCCACAAACTTCCGCAGCCGCAGCATTAGCTGGCAGAAGGTGGCTTTGTTGGGACACCTGTCGTACTCTGCCGCTGGATTGAACGGTAATCCGAAGTTGGCCTTTAATTTTTTCATGCTGATCCAGCCCTCGGCAAACGGGTTGCGATGCTCCGCCCCGATATAATCGGCAATATTCTGCTTTTTAGGGAAATCCGGCGATACCTTCCGCAAATAGACCAGCGCGGAGTCGAATTTTTCCTGCCGCATGTACTTGGTGGCGATCAGTTCATTGAAGAAACTCAAGTCACGGTAACTGTGCTGTAGGATGAATTTCTCTGTAGCCGTTTTGCCGCCCGACCGCATAAACCGTACATATTGCTGTAAATTGGAGATACTGGTGGTGTCTATATAACTGAAAAACAGGGTGTTGTAGTCGAAATTCCTTTGCCAGGTGATCGAGTCGGCCACAATTGCGGTTTTCCCGTTGTTCGTGATATAGAAGTCATACTCATTTTGGGCGAGATACTGTTCCCTGTAAATCGGAGGGTGGATATAAATGGTGCTTCCATACACGCCGATTCCTTCGCGGAGCATCCCTTTCCGTGAGAAATCCCGCACTTTTTTTGTGTTGTCATCGGTCATGAGTTCTTCGTAAAAGTTCAGGTAGGCCATACTTTTGTATGCCATGCCGCGTTGCTCAAAATGCGGCATGATGCCTAAAAGAACGGTGCGCCGGAGAATTTTGATGTGGTGGAGGGCGGTGTAGCAAGTGTCTTCCGGTATAGCGGCGCCAATGTCATACACCCACCACTCGGGGATGCCTTCTTTTTCGATGGTGCGCACCAACCATTGCAGGTCGGGGAGCAGGACGGTCTCGTAGGTGGCGTCAATGTCGTTGCGGGTGCTGTTGAACACGAGCCGCATCATGCGGATATTGTCTTGCACGGCGGCTGTGCCGTGTAGTTTGCCAGCCTCAGTGATGAGTCGGATAGCGGCACTTTCCTCCCCGTTGATGTAGGCGAGTGCGGCTTTTGCGGAGACCCACAGTGCGGGGTTGCGGTTTTTCCCGTCGCGCAGGATCTCGTCGGCGAGCGCGTTGAATGCCTCCGTCTTTCGCGTGTCGGGAATATGGTAGCCGGCCGGATCCAAGTAGTCAAAGTCGGGGGTGTACCGTCTTTGGCGGCTTTGGTCGAAATAAGTGTTGACAAACTCTTGCACCATAAACGCAAAAGCCTCGCTATCAGGGTCTTTTTCGTAGATTTTCCGTAATACCTCCACATCGTAGTGGAGTCTCGGATCGTAGAAACCGATGCCCGCATACACGATGGCTGCTTCCGCATCTCGGTCTATCCGTCGCAGCGCGCCGCCGTAGTAGTTCAGGCACTGTTTCCGCAGTACACTCGCCGGCACCTGTTTCCCGTAACGTTCCCATAGGGTGATACATCCTTGATAATCACTTATATAGAAACATTTTCGCATCACCTGTAGCAGGAAGCGGTTGCGGATGTTCGGGTCCGTGCAGCCGCGAATGGCGCTTTCGTCCAGCGTCTTCACTTGCGAGATGCTCAAGTCGTATTGGGGCAACTCATCGTCGTCGAACCAGTACCGATCGCCAGTATTTTCGTTGTAATACCAGACCGACTGCTCCCAAAGAGTCTGATGGATGTAGGCGGAGTCGGTGGTCTTCAACAGTGTCCAATAGCGGAGCGCATCTGCATCGTTATGGTCATAGAGATAGCGGAAGAATTCGTTGTCTGTATGCTCGTTAAGCAGATACACCTCATACAATGCTTTTTCCACTTTTTCGCGCGACACCGACTTCTTCACCCGGTTGTGCCAAAAGGTGATGTTCTCCTCGCGGAATGCCCGGTTGAGGTTTTCCTGCCAATCTTTAGCCGAACTGTTGCGTCCCGTGTAAAAGAACCAGTGCCATTGGGGTTCGGTAGGTGAGGGGTAGCCGCAGGCGAAGGCGGATTGGAAGACCGATACAAAGAGACAACTAATCAAAAAAAGCCTTGATTTCATCGTGGTTGTATTTAGAAAGTTGAACGGAATCCAGATGATAGAGCACGATGGGCATTTTGCCGTAGTTTTTCTCCACCAAAGATTTGACTTCCAGAATGGTTTCAGCGGACACCTCGTTATGGCGGATGTACTTCAGCGCATTGTCAGGGACCTCTCCGGTGATTTCATAAATCCCATCGCCCAAACGATGCAGTTTAGCGGTGTCGTAGCTGTAGTATTCGTTGTTGTAACGGTTCAGCCGCATGAACGACTTCGATGCGTCAAATTCCACGACCCAGGAGTAGTCGGGCAGGGCAAGTTTCAATGGCAAAGCATAGTTTTTCAGATGTTTGACGTACGGTTTCACATCTTTGACATCCAGAATGGCGTTTTTGGTGTCGAAATTTTTGAAGTCGCCGGTGTTATAGCACATCAGCACGCCGTAGTCCACCGCCGGCGGGTCCTGTTGGAGTTGGTGTAACCGTATGGTGGATGAGACGACAATGTCCTTGCCGAAATAGGTTTTCAGAGCCTTACGGACATTCACGAGGAATTGGAAATAATCATTGCGGGTGCTCTCCGTCCAGTCACAGTCGAACTGAACCTCATTGATGGAAATGGTGTTCTTGACGCACATTGCGTATATCCGGTGCGCCAGATGGTCGGTGAAGGTCGTGTGCTCTTTGATGGCCTCCGGCGTGATGAAGACCACAGGCACAATGTTGACATTGGGGAGAACTTCATCGTTGGAGAAGGTGATCGTGGCCACAGGCTTGCATTTGTCTCGGTTGTTCCATCCATTGTTGAGATCCACGTCGAAGAAGCGGATGTACATCGTCTGTATGTCGTTGTCGGTGAGAAACTGCTTTTCGTAGTTGTTGGTTTGGAACCATGTCTGCCAGTAATAGACGGCATTGTCGTGCGGCAGCGTGTTTTTTGGGTTTTTGTTTTGGCAGCCGGCGAGGCACAGCAGGGCGGCGATGGCTAACATTATTGTTCTGTTCATAACGGCGGGTTCTAAAAACGCCGGCAAAAATAGCAATACTGTGTATATGTTTTCACATTCAAATGCTACATTGTATAAAATATCAGGTCTATTGTATGAAATGGATGAGGTTATGTCGGACTCTGAAGTTCGCCTTAGTGTTGTTATAAATTATGGTTGTTTTCGAAGATTTTGTATTTTTCCTCTGTTATTCGTAGAGACGGGGCATGCCCCGTCTCTACATACAGCAATTTCATTATGTCTGTGCATATTTAAAATTTGTGTACATTTGCATTTTTCAACAGAATAGGGTATTTAAATCGCTTTTTATGAGCAATGAATCCAGTTTAGCTGACAAATCCACAAAAAACACTGATTCCAGCGGCTTTACCAAATGGGAGCTTGTAAAGATTCTCGCAGCCATTTTTATTTTGTTGGCGGCAAGTCTTACATACTATTTGTATGTGCGCAAGGAAATACTTCACAACGACCAAAAACGGGCTGAAGTCGCCTTAAAACATACAGAAAACATAATCCGGTCTCGGTTTGGGAAGGTGGAGACGATATTGGGCGCCATGCAGTTGATGGCGGAGCATGAATTGAATGATCCGGATGAAATGTTTGTCATCGCACATTACACCGTGAAGTCAAATCCTATCATTAAGTCGGCGGGGCTTGCTTTTAACAAGTATTATTATCCGCAGAAAGGATGTTGGTTCGAACCCGCTGCCGCCAATATCCCGGGAATTGACACCTTGGTGGTTGAGCAGATAGGCAATGAAGGTCATGACTATACGAAAATGGAATGGTATACCGAAGGGTTGATGTATGAAGAGGGTGTTTGGAGCGACCCCTACCCGGACCATTACAACAAGGATTCCTATCTGATGACCTTCTCGTTGCCCGTCCATAATGCAATCAGAGAACCGGTGGGTGTGATTTGCGCGGATATTGACATAGATACGATTGCCAAATTTATCCGTAGCGTAAAACTTTATCCCCACAGTTTCTGTACGTTGGTTACTGAGTCCGGGATAGAAGTGGTGCCTCCGCCTTCTACCAAGCTTAATGACAAGTATTACATTTTTACAAAGACAATGGAGGATAAAAATATCATCCTGACCATTTATATCCCGTATTCTGACATGTATGGGCGATTGCGAAAGTCCACTCTTGTGTTCTTTGTATTGGCCTTGTTGGGTATGTTGGCCGTATTCATCATCACGTATAGCTATATTCGGAATATTAAACACCTCAATGAGGTGAAAATTAATGAGGAACGTATTGAAAGTGAGTTGTCTATCGCCTGCAATATCCAGTTGGCGCTGTTGCCGTCGTCGCCATTGCCTGAAATTGCCGGCAATATGGACGTCAAAGGTATGCAAATCTCGGCTAAGTATGTGGGCGGCGACCTTTACGACTATTATTTGCGCGACAACAAACTGCTCTTTTGTGTCGGCGATGTATCCGGCAAAGGGGTGCCGGCCGCTCTTTTGATGGCTATTTCGCACAGCTTGTTCCGGACGATTTCGGCCCACAACGACCACCCCGATGAAATTATGAAAGAACTTAACGTCTCAATGAGCGCCAACAATCCCGACATGATGTTTATCACAATGTTTTTGGGAATTATGGACTTGAAAGAGGGAAAAATTCGCTACTGCAATGCGGGCCATAACCCGCCGATTGTAGTTAGCAACGGAAAGGCGGAGTTCCTGTCCACAGACCCATCGTTGCTGCTGGGCGTGGAACCGTCCGCCAAGTTCACGGCCTACGACCTGACATTGGCGCCTGGAGATACGCTTTTTCTCTACTCGGACGGTTTGACTGAAGCCGAGAATGAGCGGAAAGAATTGTTCGGTGAAAAGCGGGCTTTGAAGACAGCCGCCGGTTTTGGGGAAATGACTGCGGAAGAGCAAATCGACCGGATGTGTGCTGCCGTGTCGCGGTTTGTGGGCAATGCTGAACAGAGCGACGACCTTACGATGCTGGCCGTCCGCCGCCAACCTGCTTTGTCCATGTTGACATTGACCAATGATTTGAACGAATTGACAAAGTTAGAACCATTTCTGGAGGATACATTCCGCGACAAGAACCTTGATGCGTCAGTGCTTTCACAAATCTCACTTGCTTTGGAAGAGGCGATAGCCAATGTTATCATGTATGCCTATCCGGAAGGACAGAAAGGAACGGTTACGCTCAAGATTGACGGCCCGTCAGAGGGTGTCGTCCGAATGGAAATCAGTGATGCGGGAACGCCGTTTAACCCTTTGGAGCACAAAGAGGCAAACTTGGATGTCTCTTTGGAGGAACGGCAGATTGGCGGTTTGGGCATCCATCTGGTTAAGGAAATTATGGACACGGAGGAGTATGTTTACCGAGATGGACACAATATCTTGAGTTTGAGTAAGAGGGTCGATTAAAGAGATTATGTTTTTTCGCTTGTATTTTGATTTTTTCAAACCCAACTTTTTATTATTTTTGCACTTCCAAAATTAAGACAAAACATATTAAAATAGTGTTATGAATATAGATATCACTCAAGAAGGCAACACTTACATTGCCACTTTTGACGGACGGCTGGATACGGTGGCCGCCCAACAAATTGCCGAGACAATAGAACCCTTGTTGCAACATGCCGATCAAAATATCATTCTTGATTGCGAGAAAATGCCTTTTATTAGCAGTTCAGGACTACGTATCTTTTTGAAAATCAGAAAAGAAGTCTCTGCCCAAGGCGGTAAGATGTATCTTAGAAAAGTTTGCTCCGATGTGCAGCAGGTCTTTAAGATGACCAAATTGGAAGAACTTTTTGAGATCATTGACTAAGATGGTCTATATCAACGAACACGCGGATGCGTTGGACGTGGATTCGGCGTTAGCGAAAGTGTCGGCGCAGCGGCGCGAGTTGGCGCTGAAGTTCCGTCACGAAGGTAGCCGCCGCCTCTGTTTGGCCGCTTACCTCCTGCTGATGGACGGCTTGCGCGAAGAGTACGGCATCACGGAACCCCCATTGTTTGACTATTCCCCTGACGGAAAGCCTTTTATAGCCGCCCGTCCCGATCTGTTCTTCAACCTCAGCCACTCCGTCAATGTGGCCGTCTGCGCCCTCGCCGACCATCCCGTCGGTATTGATGTCGAGACCCCTCGTAAAATTTCCAATTCGCTGATTGACTACACGATGAGTGAAGCGGAACGCGATTTCATCGCTGCGTCCGATGACAAAACCATTGCATTCCTGACTCTTTGGACGAAAAAGGAGGCATTCCTCAAACTCTCGGGCGAGGGAATCCGCAATGATTTGAAAAACGTGCTGGATAAGGCGGACAATGTTCTGTTTGAAGTTTGTCTGACGGACAGGTACGTCTATTCCATCGCAAAATATCGGGATATTCCGAAGTTATAATCTAAATGAATCCAATCCATTGTGTATGAAAAAAGTCTTTACTCGAATATTCCAATCGTTCAGCGTGATGCTGCTTGTGCTGCTCGCCATGGACGCGTGGGCGCAGGAGGCTGATAACGTGTTCACGATTGATGCCAAGCTGAACACCCGCGGCGAGATTCGCGTTGGCGGTTTCAATCCAGACACCACGGACAACGAGCGCAAGGCGATGTTCCTGACGGGACAGTATCGCCTCAACTTCGGTTACAAGCGTTCTTGGCTTGAACTTCGGCTGTCGCCGCAAGCGGCTGGTGTGTGGGGCCACGGCTCCGCTAATCTGAGCTTGGCTGAGGCTTGGGCGAATATGCATTCCAAACAGGGCCTCTTCGTCAAAATCGGGCGGCAAGGGTTGGAGTACGATGACGAGCGTATCCTCGGCTACGATGACTGGGCGATGACCGCACCCACCCATGACGTGGTGAAGTTCGGTTACGAAGGCTATGGCCATAAGGTGCACGCCATCCTCGCATACAACCAAAACGCCAGCAACGCGGAAACGGGTTCTACCTACTATTCTGGCGGCTTACAACCCTACAAGACTATGCAAACGCTTTGGTATCACTATGATTCGCCGAAATCACTGTTCGGTATCTCTCTCTTGGGCATGAACATCGGGATGCAGAGCATGCGTTTAAACGACAAGAAAACCTATTATCAGCAACTCGTTGGTACCTATGTGACCCTCAAGCCCAAGTATGTCACAATGGAAGGCGCATTCTATTACCAGATGGGCAACAATGAGTACAATATGCCCATACGAGCTTTTATGGGCAGCGCGAAGGTCAAGGTCACGCCGAGCGATATCTACAACTTTTATCTCGGTTACGACTATCTGAGCGGTGACAAGTATTTCGCAGTCCCGCAGGGAGGTCAATTCGGAATGGTTTTCCATGATACCATAAGGGGATTTAGTTCCCTTTTCGGTTCCCGCCACGACTTTTACGGCGCCATGGACTTTTTCTATGTGGATAGTTACGTCACCAATTTCACGCCGGGTCTGCAGAATGCGTACGTCGGCGGCAATGTGAGCCCTTTCAAGGGGTTCAATGTTAAAGCGGCGTACCATTTCTTCGCTATTGCCACGAACCTCAAAAATGTCAACAAGGCGTTGGGTCATGAGGCAGAGGTTGAACTTTCTTACCGGTTTGCGGATTTTGTCAGGCTCTCGGCGGGCTATACCTACATGAGCGGTACCGAGACCATGGTCTATCTCCAACGCGTATCTGAAAAACGCCGCCTCCATTGGGGCTGGGTCATGTTAACCATAAATCCGACGATTTTCACCTATGCATGGAATGATAAGAAAAAGGTTAATGGTTAAAGGTTAATGGTTAAAGGTTAATGGTTAAAGCTAAACAATTATAAATTCTGAAAAATAAAATATCCAATATGAAAAAAACAGCTCCATTGTCTCAATCGCAATTAGGTATTTATGCCGAATGCGTACATCATGAAAATGAGGTTTTTTATAACCTCCCTTTTCTTTATGTCTTTGACGGCAGTCTCGATGCCGACCGCTTGTGCCGCGCCATAGAGGCGACGATACAGGCCCATCCCGTTTTTTTTACACGCATCGAGCTGAATGATGAGGGAGAGCCTTTGCAGACTATTGATTTGGAAAAAGAGGATTTCAGCCTTTCCGTGGAACAGGTTACGGATATTGAGGCTGAAAAGAAAAAATTCATCGAGCCTTTCAAACTCCATGGCGGCAGACTGTTCCACACCAAAGTGATGCGCGATGCAGAGCATGTTTATTGGTTCTTCGATATGCATCATATCGTCAGCGACGGCTTCTCGTATCATGTTATCATTTGCGACGTGGAGACGGCTTACAACGGGGGCACGCTGGCTCCCGAGGGGATGTCGATGCAGGAGTTTGCCCTTGCCGAAGCTGAGATGCGCAAAACGCCTGCTTTCGAGGAAGGCAAACAGTGGTATGCCCAAAACTTCGATTGTGGCGACACGTTCACCCAGCTTATGCCCGACCTTGAGATTCCTGAACACAAAGACGCCCATAAACTTCGCGTTCTCGGCATAGAAATGGATCGAGTGGATGCCTTCTGCAAGACCAATGGCATCAAAAAAAGCACTTTCTTCACGTCGGCATATTCCTTCCTGCTGGCTAAGTATAACAACGAGCAGGAATCGCTGTTTACCACGGTTTTCAACGGCCGCACCGAACCGAAGTTCCAACATTCTGTTGGCATGACGGTGAAGACGCTGCCTGTCTATGCCAAATTTACCGACGACACCACTGTGCTTGACTTCCTGAAAGCCGGTGAGGAACAGATGATCGGCTGCCGCAAACACGATATCTATGCCTATACCGACATCATGAACGACCTCAACCTGCAAACCAACTCCATATTTGCATGGCAAGGCCTCTTGTTTGATTACACGGAACTGATGGGTAAACCTATGCAGGCCATACAACTCCGCAAACACAACGAGGGAGTGTCGTTTTATCTAATGGCCTTTTATGTCGGCAGACAATATCAAATCAAGGCGGAATACAGCGGCAACGAATATTCCGAGACGCTGGTTGACCAGTTTTTGGAGAGTTACGAGGCGGTCTTGGAGGGCTTCCTGAGCAAAACACTGCTTCGCGACATCGACATCTGCACCGAGAGCCAACGCGCGTTGCTTGACAGTTTCAACCAGACCGACAAGGAGTTGGATATGAGCCAGACCATCGTGTCAAAATTCCGTGAGCAGGTGGCGAAAACACCCGACAACATAGCGGTGGTCTATCAGGACAAGCGTTTTACTTACAAAGAATTGGATGAGATGTCCGACCGCATTGCCGCTTATATTCATGGGAAAGGCCTTCATGAAGAGGATGTCATCTCCGTATTGATTCCGCGTTGCGAGTGGATGCCGATCCTCTCCTTGGGCGTGTTGAAGGCCGGCTGCGCTTACCAGCCCCTCGACCCGACCTATCCTTCGGAGCGTCTCAATTTCATGATGCAAGACGCCTCTGTGAAGTTGCTCATCGCCGATGAATCGTTACGCGACATCGTGAACGAATACCAAGGCGACGTGCTGTTGACGAAAGACATAAACCAATTGCCAACGGCCAATTGCCAATTGCCAACGGTAAATCCGCAGGATTTATTTATTATGCTCTACACCTCAGGCACGACGGGAACGCCCAAAGGTTGTCAGTTAGAGCATCGTAACCTCGTCGCATTTTGCGAGTGGTATCACCGCAGGTTCAACCTTACCTCCGGTTGTAAAGTTACAGCCTACGCCAGTTACGGTTTCGATGCCAATATGATGGAAACGTATCCTTGTCTTACCGCTGGTGCCACGCTTTACATTATCCCTGAAGAACTGCGCCTGGATTTACTGGCATTGAACGAATATTTTGAACAAGAGCAGATTACCCATGGCTTCATGACCACGCAGGTGGCTTATCAATTCGCCACTTCCATTGAGAACCACGGTCTGCGCTACCTGTTGACCGGCGGCGAGAAGTTGGCTCCGCTGACTCCGCCCACGAACTACACGTTAGTGAACCTTTACGGCCCGACCGAAAGCACCGTTTGCATCACCTCCTTCGATGTGACGAAGCCCATGAAGGACATCCCGATTGGTTCGGCCTTGGACAATATCAAGCTTTATATCGTCGACAAGGCGGGCCACCGTCTGCCTGTGGGTGTGGCGGGTGAACTTTGGGTCGCTGGACCGCAAGTGACACGCGGCTACCTCAACCGTCCCGAAAAAACCGCTGAGGTCTATATCGACAACCCCTTCGATTCCAGCGAGAAGTATGCGCACATTTACCGCACCGGCGATATCGTGCGCTATCTCCCCGACGGCAACATCCAGTTTGTGGGACGCAAGGACGGACAGGTCAAGATTCGCGGTTTCCGCATCGAATTGAAGGAGGTTGAGGGCATTATCCTTCAGTTCCCCGCCATCAAGGATGCCACTGTGCAAGCCTTTGACGAAGAGGGCGGCGGCAAATTTATTGCAGCTTATATCGTTGCAGATGAGCAGATTGACATCGAAGCGCTTAATAACTTCATCATGGATGAAAAACCGCCTTACATGGTGCCTGCGGTGACGATGCAAATCGAGCGCATTCCGCTCAACCAGAACCAGAAGGTGAACAAGAAAGCCCTTCCGAAGCCCGAAAAGAAAGCGTCTTCTGCAGCGGTGGAGAGCAATGTGCCGATGAACATCCTTGAAGAGAAACTGCACGAAATCGTTGCAGGCATCATAGGCACCAAGGACTTCGGCGTGACCACCGTGCTCGGCTACGTTGGACTGACCTCCATCTCCGCCATCAAACTGGCCGTGCAGTTGAACAAGAAATATGGTGTCACTGTAGATTCCAAATCTTTAGTCAAGACAGGGAATATACAAATGATTGAAAATGAAATACTTAATCATTTACTTACAGTTCCTGCTCCTGCTCAGGTTGCTTCAAATCCCGACGATACTCAATCTCAACCCAAGAATGCTCCGTTGTCTTACGCGCAGATGGGCGTATATGTTGATTGCATGAAACAGCCCACCTCTACAGTGTACAACATTCCTTCCCTCATTCGTTTTCCCAAAGGCACTGATGTGCAGTTGCTTGAAAAGTCCATTGAGACCCTCATTAAAGCGCACCCGCAGTTCTTTGTGCATTTCGGCAGCGAGGGAAGCGACATCGTGCAAATCGTAGATGTGAATCAGCCTGTTGAAATTTCACAAAGCAAGTTGAGCGAACAGGAGCTTGAGAAATATAAGGTAGAGTTTGTAAGGCCGTTCAACCTGAGACAAGGACCGTTGTATCGTATGGAAATCGTCACCACGGAGCAAAATGTTTGCCTTTTGGCTGATGTGCATCACTTGATTTTCGACGGTGGTTCCCTTGACTTGTTCCTGAACCAGTTGTGCGACTTGATGAACGGCAAGGGAATTGAGGCCGAAACCATCAGTTATGCTGGTTTTGTTGCCGACGAAAAAGCAGCTGAAAACACACCAAGTTACATTGAAGCAAAGAATTTCTTCAATCAGCGTTTGGGCAATGTGGAAGGGGTCACCGAAGTGCCTACCGACTTGACCAATCCTTTGGATCAAGGCACCGTCGGCGAAGCCTTCTGCAAGATGGACTTCGACGCGATGGAAGAATTCTGCAAGAAAAACAATCTCTCGCCTGCGCACCTTACCTTGGCGGCCGTTTTCTATGCACTCTCGCGTTTCGCTAACAATGAACAAATTTGCATCACTACCATCAGTAACGGTCGTTCCGACTTGCGTATATGCAATACGACGGGCATGTTTGTCAACACATTGGCTTTGAGTGCCCAAATTGGCGAACAAAAGGTGATGGATTTCTTGCAAGAGACCAGCCGGAACTTTGACGAAACGTTGACACACGAGAAATATCCTTTCGCACAGATTGCCGCCGATTACGACCTGTCGGCCGAAATCATGTTCGCCTATCAAATGGGCGTGATAGACCAATATGTAGTCAATGGTCAAAAACTTGAAATAGAGTCTCTTGAGTTGAAAACGCCAAAATTCCGCATCGCTTTCTACATTCAAGAAAAAGAAGGCGTGCCGGGCGTGGTGGTAGAATACGACAATGGTCGTTACAGCCACGAATTGATGCAAAGTCTGGCACAGTCGGTAAACAATGCTGCCAAGGCCTTCATCCACCATCCTGAGATGGCGTTGCAGCAGGTCTCTTTGCTGGATGCCGAACAAATCGATTTGCTTGACAGTTTCAACCAGACGGATGTGCCTTACGACGACACGCAGACCATCGTTTCGCTCTTCCGTCGTCAAGTGCAGCAAACACCTGATAATCTTGCTGTTGTATATCACGACCAGAAATACACTTATCGCGAAGTGGATGAGATTTCGGAACGCATTGCCGGATACATTGTCGCGCAAGGTCTTGGAAATGAAGATATTGTCTCTGTGTTGATTCCGCGCTGCGAATGGATGGCCATCGTCTCGTTAGGCGTATTGAAGTCGGGATGTGCTTACCAACCTCTTGACCCAAGCTATCCTGCTGAGCGTCTGAATTTTATGATGAAAGATGCGAATGCCAAACTGCTCATTGCCGATGAAGAGTTGCGCTCCATCGTGGATGACTATCAAGACACCGTGCTTTTGACCAAGGATATTGACATGCTGCCGGTTTTGGATCCTGTGAAAGCAGACATCAAACCATCAAGTCTTTTCATCATGCTCTACACCTCCGGTTCCACGGGAACACCTAAGGGTTGTCAGCTGGAACATGGCAACTTGGTGGCCTTCTGTCATTGGTACCAGCGATTCTATGGTTTGACTGCCGCTGACCGCGTGGCGGCGTATGCCAGCTACGGTTTCGATGCCTGCATGATGGATCTCTATCCCGCGTTGACATGCGGCGCCTGCGTCCATATTATCGGGGAAGACATTCGTTTGAATCTGCCTGATCTGAATGACTACTTCAACACGCAGGGCATCACCCACTCGTTTATCACCACGCAAGTTGGCTACCAGTTTGTGACGAATGTGGAGAACCATTCATTGCGCTGCTTCGCTGTGGGCGGTGAAAAGTTGTCTGCGCTCAATCCGCCGACCACCTACAAGATGTACAACGGCTATGGCCCGACAGAGTGTACGATCTTTACCACCAATTATTGGGTAAAGGACTATGAACTGGACATCCCCATCGGCAAGCCATTGGACAATCTGAGACTCTATATTGTTGACAAACAGTTCAATAGACTGCCTCTTGGAGCTGCCGGTGAATTGTGGGTCACGGGTCCGCAAGTGAGTCGCGGTTATTTGAACCGTCCTGAGAAAAACGCTGAAACGTACCTTAAGAACCCCTTCAGCGACGACCCGAAACACGCTCGCGTCTATCGCACCGGCGATATTGTGCGTTACCTCCCCGACGGCAATATCCAGTTTGTGGGCCGTAAGGACGGTCAGGTGAAGATTCGGGGTTTCCGTATCGAATTGAAAGAGGTGGAAGCCGTCATCCGCCAATATCCGGGCATCAAGGATGCCACCGTGCAAGCCTTTGATTATGAGAATGGTGGAAAGTTCATCGCAGCCTACATCGTCAGTGACCAGCAGGTGGACATCAAGGCTCTCAACGCCTTCATCGGCGAGCGGAAACCTCCGTACATGATTCCTGCTTCCACGATGCAGATCGATAGCATTCCGTTGAATCAGAACCAGAAGGTGAACCGCAAGGCGCTGCCTACGCCTGTCATGCAGGCTTCAGACCGCGAATATGCGGCACCGGCCAACGATACGGAAGCGCTCTTCTGCCGCATCTTTAGCGAGATTCTCGCCATGGACAAAATCGGCGCCAACGACAGCTTCTTCGATCTGGGCGGCACCTCGCTCATGGTGACTCGTGTCATCATCGAAGCCGACAAAGCGGGAATGCACGTGGCCTACGGCGATGTGTTCGCCAACGCCACCCCGAGAAAGCTTGCCGCGCTAGTTACGGGCAATACGGTTGTCGCCACAGAAGATGACGATATAACCAAATTCGACTATTCTGGAATTAATAACTTACTGAGAAACAATACATTGGAGAGTTTCCGCGAAGGCGAGCGCCAATCGTTGGGCAATGTGCTGCTCACCGGTGCCACTGGCTACCTAGGCATACACGTTCTGCAGGAACTGATCCAATCGGATTCTCAGAACATTTACTGTTTAGTGCGCGACAAGAACATGGATGGCGCCGAACACCGGCTGAAAACCCTCTTGTTCTACTATTTCGAATCCACCTACGACGAACTCTTCGGCAAGCGTCTCCACATTGTCCTTGGAGATGTCACCAACGATTTGACCAACCTCGTTCAAGCGAAGATTGACACGGTGTTCAACTGCGCTGCTGTGGTGAAACACTTCAGCGAAGGCACTGAAATCGAAGACGTGAATGTGGGTGGTGCGCAACGTTGTGTAGACCTCTGTTTGAAGACTGGCGCACGGTTGGTACATATTTCCACGTACAGCACCAGCGGTCTCAATGTCAACGAAACTATGGCGCCCGATTACGTTTTCAACGAGCAGAAACTGTTCGACGGGCAATATCTCGGAAACCAGTACGTCCACTCCAAGTTCTTGGCAGAACGTATTGTGCTTCAATCCATTGTTGAGAATGGATTGTCGGCCAAGGTGATCCGTGTCGGTAACCTGGCGGCGCGCACCAGCGATGGTGAGTTCCAGATCAATTTCTCCACGAACTCCTTTATGGGGCGCATCAAAGTCTTTAATATGTTAGGTTGCTTCCCCTATTCCTTGTACGAAAGCAAGGTGGAATTCTCACCTATCGACGAAATGGCGCATGCCATTATCCTGCTCAGCTCCACACCCAAGGAGTGCTGTCTGTTCCATTCCTACAACAGCCATACGCAGTTCCTCGGCGACGTTCTCAGCGGATTCAACAAACTGGGTACAGACATTCGTCTTGTGGAGGATGAGGAATACAATGCCACCATGGAGCGTGCGGGCAACGATCCGCAGAAGGCGAAGACGCTTTCCAGCCTGCTCGCCTACCAAGATATGGCCCATGGCATGAAAGTTTCGGAGGTGGCCGTCAGCAACCTCTACACCACGCAAGTGCTTTACCGTTTGGGATTCAAATGGTCGCCCACCACTTGGGATTACGTGGACCAGATGTTAAGTGCGATCAGCGGGTTAGGGTTCTTCGATTAAAACGTAGCGACGGGGCGCGCCCCATTCTTCAACGATTCAACAATGTTTTTCTCTGTAGAGACGTGCCATGGCGCGTCTCTACATGTTTTTCCTCTATTATTCGTAGAGACGGGGCATGCCCCGTCTCCACAGACAGCAATTTCATTTTGCCTGTGCATATTTAAAATTTGTGTGCATTTGAAAAAAAAACAGCGGTAGTTCATACCGCTGTCCAAAACCATTAACCTATGTAAGACAATGAAAATTAATTCATAATCACTTTACTCTTACGCAGATCGTATTAAAAAGTTACATAGTAACTGAAAAAAATTGAATTATTCTTTCATAATGTGTGTGTGACGCTTCTTTTTGAGTTGTAATATACTTATAATCAGGTATTTATGAAAATTTAGTTTAGATTGCATTGCTGTTTTTTTTCGTAAAAAAATAGTTGAATTTCTCATAGTAAATAAGTATTTTTGTAGCGCCAAAAAATCAGACTTTGTTCATCAGTGTTTGTAAATAGGGTATAATTGTGGTGAAATTAAATGTTTAACGATAAACCGAGGCAGCCGATGGTATATAACCGGCATTAATGATTATGAAAAAAATGTTTTTATTGTTAATGGTTTTTTTGGGTTTCTCCCTCTTCGTCAGTGCGCAGGCCGACCAGTGCAAATTTATAAACAGCGACGGCTATATTGATGCGTATGTGTCAAATAATCAAGCAATGGCCTACTCTAGTCCGTCTATCTATATTGCAACCACCCCGAGTGTAGCACAGGCCTCAGATGGGAAAGTGTTATGTAAAATCACCTATATACGTTTGGCTGATGGACAGGAGGAGACGATTACCCGGTCACTAGAGTTCAAAAAGAGTTCGAGTTTTGAGAATCTCGTGGGCTTGGATTCCAAGGCCTCGAGAATTTTGAGTATAAAAGTCTGGGGTGCGGAATGTTTCAGCGCTTCCAGATGATGAACTGAAGGCTTCAGAGCTTCGTTATAATCAAAGCGCGAAGGGGAGTGACGGTATCCATCACTCCCCTTTGTGTGTGTTTGGGTTTCTGAAATTGGGTTATTGGATGACAAAAGCCTCGTGCTCCATGATTTTTTTCGCGAATGAGGTGTTGGCGAAGTGGCCCGGGCGGTTTGCGACAATTTCGGCGCAGAGCGGGACACCAAGGAGATAGAGGTCTCCGATAAGGTCGAGCAGTTTGTGTCGGGCGGGTTCGTTGGGGTGGCGCAAGTGCGTGTTGTTCAGGATATGGTCGGGGGTCACTGTCATATCCTTCATGTGGAAAAAGTCGCCGAGCGCGTTCAGCACCTTGTTGTCGGGAACCTTGTCCACAAAGACGATGGCGTTGTCAAGATCGCCGCCGCGTGCCAGGTTGTTTTGTATCAGAAATTGCAATTCGTCGAGGAAGACAAAGGTGCGGCAGTTGTAGACATCAGGCACGAAATTCTCAAGGTTGTCGAGCACAGCTTGTTGAGCGGATAGCACTTTGGTGCCATAGTCTACATTCACCGTCATCTTGAAGCGTTTGGCCGGTTTGATGGTCAGTTCGATCTGTTTTTCGGGAACGGAGAAGGAGATCTCTTCCGTCACGGTACCGATTTTTCTGGGTGTCTCCAATTCCTTGATTCCCACGTCTTTCAGCGTCTCCACGTATACGCGGGAACTGCCGTCGAGGATGGGGGTTTCGGGTCCGACGGTTTTCACGAGGACATTGTCGATGCCGAGTCCGGCCAGGGCAGCCATGAGATGTTCGATGGTGTTCACTTGTGCGTCGCCGTCCTTGATGGAGGTGCCGCGGGAGGTGTCAAACACTGTGTAGGGAGTGGCTTTGACAATGGGGTTTCCGGGCAGGTCGGTGCGTTCGAAACGGATGCCGCTGTCAGCGGGTGCGGGCACAAAGGTGACCGTCACCTGCTGTGCCGTATGAAGGCCTCTCCCCGATACAGAAACCGGAGAGGCGATGGTGGTTTGCATTTTTGCCATGAAAGTTACTGGTTCTTTTTGCTGTTTATATATTGTTGATACAGTTCAGGTAATTTGCGGCGAAGCACGATGAGCTTGCGTTCTTCGGAGGCCGGAAGTGCCGGGCTTCCGAGATAGATGCCCTGTTTGAGCGAGTGTGTAACACCGGACTGAGCGCCGATGACGGTGCCGTCGTCGATAGAGATGTGGCCTGAGATGCCCACCTGGCCGGCGACGATGCAGCGGCTGCCGAGTTTTGCCGATCCGGCAACGCCTGCCTGTGCGGCGAAAGCGGTGCCCTCGCCCACGGTCACGTTGTGCGCGATTTGCACCAGATTGTCGATTTTCACGTGGTCGTGGATGCGGGTGGAACCCATCGTGGCGCGGTCAATACAGGTGTTTGCGCCGATTTCCACATGATTGCCGATTTCCACATTGCCGATCTGCGGGATTTTGAGATATTCGCCGTCCTGGGCTGCAAATCCGAAGCCGTCGGCACCGATAACCGCCCCTGCGTGGAGGATGCAGTCGGTTCCGATGTGGCAGTCTTCATAGACTTTCACACCGGCGTAAAGGGTGGTGCGGTCGCCGATGGTCACACGGTCGCCGATGACGGCATTCGGGTAGAGGCTCGCGCCGTCGCCGACGACTGCGCCTTCGCCCACGCTCACGAACTCGCCGATATAAACGTTCTGCCCGATTTTGGCAGTCGGGGCAATGCAAGCCTTGTCGGAGATGCCGGTCTTGCGCGGCTTGTTCTGTTGGTAGAAGTTGAGCAACTGCGCAAAGGCGAGGTAGGAGTTAGCCACCTTGATGAGGGTGCAGGGGACCTCCTGTTCGGGCACAAAGTCCTTGTTGACGATGGCTGCCGTAGCCTTGGTGGTATATAAATACTGCGTGTATTTCGGATTGGAAAGGAAGGTGAGGCCGCCGGGCACGCCCTCCTCGATTTTGCATATTGTGGTGATCTCGGCGTTGGGATCGCCCACTATTTCAGCGGAAATCAATCCTGCGATTTGAGCAACGGAATACTTCATTATCTGTCATAATTTGAGGGCGCAAAGGTACACTTTTTTTGGTAATGGCAGGGTAGGGGCGAATGATTATTCGCCCTTACAACAATCATTAATCGTTCTGGATTATTTTTTTTCAAAGGGTATGTCGGTGTATCAAAAAAAAGTGTATTTTTGCCGCCGATTTCAGAAATGAAACCCGGAGAGATGGGTGAGTGGCTGAAACCACCAGTTTGCTAAACTGACGAAGGGGTAACTCTTCCGCGAGTTCGAATCTCGCTCTCTCCGCCACCTGTAGAGACGTAATGCATTGCGTCTCTACGTTTGTTTTAAACCGTAACAGAAATGGGACAAATTGTGTTTCTTTGGGATTTTGCCAGTTGGAAATTATAACAAAACAATGTGCATCAAAATAAAAAAAATGTACTTTTGCACACCTAATTTAAATTTCAAGAAAATGGCAGAAATAACAGATCCTAACCCTGAACAAAAAGGAATGGTCCAACAGATTGTGGACAAAGTTAAAGATGTTGCCGGAGAAATGGCGGAAGATGTGCAAGAAACCATCTCGGATGTGAGAAATTCTGAAATCGGTGGGAAAGTGAGCGAGGTTGCGCAAAATGTGGGAGGGAAAGTGAGTGAGGTTGCACAAAATGTCGGCGAGAAAGTGAAGGACGTCGTCCAAGATGTCAAAGACAGTGAATTCGTGGACAAAGTCGGTGATGTCGCTAAAGATCTGCTCAGAAGAGCGAAAGCATTTGGCGGGATGGTTCTCGAAAGACTTGGCACATTTGCCGGTCTTCCTACGCTGCAAGATGCCGGGAAGAAATTCCGGGAATCAGCGGAGGATACCACAGAAAAGGAGAAACAACTTGACGAACTTGACAAAATGGTGGCTGTCATTCTGGAGGATGGTGTGATCACTCCCGAAGAGGAAGCAATGCTCGCCAAAAGGGCGGAAGAAATCGGCCTTGATGTGGAAGCATTTCTCGCAGAAGTCCGCCAAAGATGCGCTCCGAAGGAGTAGTGGCCTGGCCGCTGCACTGTCTTTTTATGAACCGAATCCATTTGGGTTCGGATTTTAGAGATATTGTCTGTTGTTGCGAAGAATTGCTCTAATGTATTAGGTAATCCGATATGAAGAAATCCGACATCATCGTTATCATTATCATCGTCCTCTGCCTGCTGCCGTTCTTCCTGTTCGACAGCGTGTATAACGGCTATGGTGCCGCGAACAAAGAGTTCCCGCTTCTGATGGCCTTCTTGAAATTCGGCATATTGGCCACTTTCGGCGAGATGCTCGGCAATCGTGTGAAAACGGGCAAATACTACCACGAAGGGTTCGGTCTCGCCCCGAAGTTCGTCGTTTGGGGACTTTTGGGTATGTGGATCGCTCTGGCTATGAATGTTTTCCGTCTCGGCGTGCCGGCTTTTATGGAGCGTTATACCGTTTTCCAGGGCATTGCCGACGTCATGTCCGGCTCGATGTCGTGGATGAAATTACTCGGTGCATTCTGTGTCAGCGTGATGATGAACACTTCCTTTGCGCCGGTCTTCATGACAGTGCATAAAATCTCCGACATGCATATCGCTGAGCACGGCGGAAAACTGTCCGCCCTTTTCAAGCCCATAGCGGTGGAACGGCTTATTTGCGAGATGGACTGGGGCGTGCAGTGGGGTTTCGTCTTCAAGAAGACCATCCCGCTGTTCTGGATTCCCGCCCACACACTCACTTTCTGCCTCCCGCAGGATCTCCAGGTGCTCTTCGCCGCCCTCTGCAGCGTCATCCTCGGATTGTTCTTGTCCATCGCCGCTAAGAAACAGAAATAATCCCCCTATCCATTAAACCAATAAACCCTTAAACTAATAAACCAATAAACCGATCAATCATTAACCTTTAACCCTTAACCTTTAACCGTTAATCATGTATTTTATCATTTTCATCGTCTTAATGATCGCGAGCATGATTGTCCAAAAAGTCCTGACCTCGCGTATCGAAAAATACTCGAAAATCCCGCTCAGCAGCGGACTTTCCGGAAAGGAAGTCGCAGAAAAAATGTTGAGGGATAATGGAATATACGACGTGCAGGTAACCTGCACGGGCGGATTCCTTACCGATCACTACGACCCGACGAAAAAGGTTGTGAACTTGAGCGAGGGCGTGTTTGATGGCCGAAGCGTCGCCTCTGCCGCTGTCGCAGCGCACGAATGCGGACATGCGGTGCAGCACGCTACCGCCTATCAATGGCTTACCTTGCGTTCCAAACTGGTGCCCGCCGTGCAGTTCGGCTCCAGATTTTCCACATGGATTTTGCTGGCTGGTGTTATCCTGCTGAGTTTCTCCAACCTTTTGGGTACCTGGGTCCTCCTGGCCGGTATTGTCCTGTTCGCCCTTACCACTCTCTTTACGCTCATCACCCTGCCGGTGGAGTACAACGCTTCCGCCCGTGCTGTGGAGTGGCTCGACAGTACGGCCATCACCACCGGAGCTGAAACCGAACAAGCAAAGGATGCTCTCAAATGGGCCGCCCGCACCTATCTCATCGCTGCCATCTCCTCTCTGGCTACATTGTTCTACTATATTATGATCTTCCTCGGTGGCAGACGTAATTAACAAAGAATTGTAAATATTGAATGATTTGCTGTGGAGACGTGAAATATTGCGTCTCTTTAGCCGTTATGGTAGAATGTAATTATAAATAATTGGACAATGAAAAAGATTCTTTTATTGTTGGTTAGTTGTGTGTTATCCGTTTGCACATTTGCACAGGTGCAGTCGTTTCCAGTCGGTAATCTTCCAGAAAAAGGCGTGAAGGGTGCTGTGTCACACGTGAACTATGCCTTGCCGACCACCACGCTGAAGGTGACCGTCTCCGTCTCGAAGGTTCAGGATGTGCGCGGCTATTTTGCAGACTATGCTGAAAGCCTCCTCGGACTTACCAATATCATCCATCAGAGTTATACGGGTTATACTCTCAATTCTGTTGATATAGAACCGATTAGAACGGCGGATTTGTCGCAGCAGTTTGTGGCTTTTACCTCGAACGCGGATGTTGCAAAATCATGGAGGGAGGCGCAGGTCGCTACAACCAACGCTTTTTCTGATATTCCGCTGACCTCCTATACCATTCGGGAGGCTTCATTGCCGGATTTCTTTAAAAATTATGCCGACATCTCCTATACTCAGCAGTCAGAGTCGTTTGTGGACACTAAAATTATCGATGGGGTGGTGACCCAAGTGCCTGCCAGTCATACAAAAACCGTGTCCAAGTCTTTCGAGAGCAAGGCTCGTGAGGCAGCCGATGCCATCATGAAAAGCCGTAAAGACCAATATAACTTGGTCGCTGGCGAGCATGAGACTCCTTATTCGGGCGATGCGTTACAGATCATGCTTGCTGAACTGAAAAACTGGGAAAATAATTATATGAGCCTTTTTACAGGTGTTTCCATTGCAGACACAATGGTTTATGTGTTCTATGTCACGCCTGAGGAACTGAGTCGTACCAAGGCATTTTATTTTAGTGAATCGAAAGGCTTCAATCCGAACACAGGCGCGGCCGGTGATCTTTATTCGCTGAATTTCGATTGCTTTTATTCCCAAGTATTTAAGACAACGACATACCAATATCCATTGAATGGTTATATGGCACGCAGCCAAAAACCTGTCGGTGTGTCGCTCGAACGCGGTCAAGTCAAGGTGCATGATTTTGGCATTGTGAACATGTATCAGGCCGGATCACCGGAAATTATTACCGCTACGGATAAACAACCCCTTGATTTAGGGAAGATTGGAATTGTCTTTTAACACACTATCGTTTTAGCACATTGGATATGAAATGCATTCGAATATGTTTGTACGTCACGACCTTGTTGGTGTTATTTACGGGTTGTATGAGGTCTGAGCAGGATAAACTTAACCGGCAGATGAAATTGCTGGCAGAAGAATATCTGAAGCAAGAGCAAATAACTGATTATAAGGATCTTGAGGTTACGAGCGTGGACACTGTCACCGAATATGGTTACGCCAGATTGACATCCGAACTGCTTGACAATATGGAGAATATGTATGCGCAAATGTATTGGGATGAGACAGAAGATACTGCTCGAAGAGAAGTTATCGGATTGTATCTCAAAGAGATACAGCGTACTAAGGCGGATATGGATGAGTTGGTGGATGATGGTGAACTTGACACTAAGGAGGTTCTGTTGTTTATGGTGACGGGCAATTATGTGAAAGAGGGCAAGTCGGAGCAGTTTATGTTTCTGGTGAATTCGGATAAGGAGACGTTGCACAACTTGGATCCGTTTAGTGACAATTTACTTTATAAGGACGTAAAGTGATGTTCCCTTGGGGTGACGGCCGTCGTTTCAATGCTTATAGCCGCTTCTGTAAGGTACACTATGGCGGTAGAGTCCAGAAGTTGCCGGTGGATGCTGGTTTTAGCTGCCCCAACCGTGTGAGTCGAATGGAAGGCGGTTGTACCTATTGTGCAAATGTCGCTTTTTCTCCTTCCTATCTTTCTTATAATGAGGATGTTGTGATACAATTGGAGAATGGCAAACTTTTTTTTCAAAGGCGTTATCCTTCCAATAATGGCTATTTTGCTTATTTTCAATCTTATACAAATACATTTGCGCCGGTTCGTGTCCTACGCGAAAAGTTTGAGGCGGCGTTAGGTGTGCCAGGAGTCAAAGGGCTTATCGTTTCCACCCGTCCGGATTGCTTGCCTGAGGCGGTGTTGGATTATTTGTCGGAGTTGTCGCAGCGCACGTTGCTGACTGTCGAGTTGGGTGTGGAGAGTTTTTGTGACGAGACACTTGCGCACATCCGTCGCGGACATACGGTGGAATGCGTTTATGATGCGTTTTCGAGGTTGTCGGAGCGAAAAATCCCGGTTTGCGCCCATCTGATTTTCGGGCTTCCCGGCGAAACTCCTGCCCAATGGATAGAAGACGTCTCCAAACTTAACGAATTGCGTCCGAAGTTCGTGAAATTCCATCAGCTGCAGATTTTCAATGGCACGGTCATGGAAAGGGAATATGCCGACACCCCCAATCATTTTCACTCTTTTTCAGCAGATGGCTACGTCCATTTCGTATGCGATTATTTAGAGCGGCTGTCCCCGGATATCGTCATTGAGCGGTTTTCCGCGGAGGTTCCGCCGCGCTATCTCGCTGTTTCACCGTGGAAATTTTTCCGCCATGACGCGTTAGTCCGAAAAATTGAGGAGGAGCTGACTCGTCGCGACATGTGGCAAGGATTTTTGTTTTAAAAACCAGATCGTCTAACTCAAAAGTCTTAAGTCTCAAGTCTTAAGTCTTCAAATTTAACAAATAATAGTTAAAAGTAAAAATATTTTAAATAGTTTGTTATTATATCAATAAAAATATTATTTTTGCCGCGAAGACAAAAACGAAATATTATGTTGATAAGAACGAACAATTGTGCGTTGATGGGCGTTTCCGCGATACCCATCATGGTGGAGGTCAATGTGGACAATGGCATTGGTTTCTTTTTGGTCGGGTTGCCCGACAGCGCGGTGAAAGAGAGTCAGCAGCGGATTGAGACCGCTCTGAATGTCTATAATTACAAAATTCCCGGTCGCAAGATTGTGGTGAATATGGCGCCGGCAGACATCCGCAAAGAGGGCTCGGCGTATGACCTGACCTTGGCTATCGGCATCCTGGCTGCATCAGAGCAGATTGCCGGTGCGGCGGAGTTGGAGGACTACTACATCCTTGGGGAACTGTCGTTGGACGGTTCACTACAACCGATCCGAGGGGCGTTGCCGATAGCATTGGAGGCGCGAAAACGCAAGAAAAAGGGAATCATCCTGCCCATCCAGAACGCCCGCGAGGCCGCCATCGTGGATGGTATCGACGTGTTGGGTGCGTCCGACATCAAGCAGGTGATAGACTTTTTCGACAAGGGGGTTCCCATCGAGCCAACGCGGATAGACGTGACCCACGCCTTCAATGACAGTCTGGACCGTTACGAGTACGACTTTGCGGACGTGAGGGGGCAGGAGAACATCAAACGGGCGATGGAGATTGCGGCGGCGGGCGGCCATAACGTGATTCTCATTGGTCCCCCAGGTTCCGGCAAGACCATGTTAGCCAAGCGGTTGCCCTCGATTTTGCCGCCGCTCTGTTTGGAGGAGGCTTTGGAAACCACGAAGATTCATTCCGTGGCGGGCAAGATGAGCCGGTACGCCTCGATCATCTCCACCCGTCCTTTCCGTGCACCGCACCACACGATTAGTGATGTCGCGCTCGTGGGTGGCGGCACACACCCGCAGCCCGGGGAAATCTCGCTCGCTCATAACGGGGTGCTATTTCTTGACGAATTGCCGGAATTTAAACGGCAGGTCTTGGAGGTGATGCGGCAGCCGTTAGAGGAGCGACGTGTGACCATCTCACGTTCAAAGTATTCGGTGGAGTTTCCAGCATCGTTCATGTTCATCGCGGCCATGAACCCGTGTCCGTGCGGCAACTACAACCACCCGACGATTGCCTGCACCTGCAAACCCTTCGAGGTCCAGAACTATCTGAGCAAGATTTCAGGACCTTTGATGGACCGCATCGACCTCCATGTAGAGGTCGTTCCTGTCAGCCATGAGGAGTTGGCCTCCGACAAACCGTCGGAGCGCAGTGCGGAGATTCGTAAGCGGGTGGTAGCGGCGCGGGAAATCCAGAAACAGCGGTTCGAAGGTTGTCCCGGTTTGTTCGCCAACGCGCAGATGAGCAGCAGGATGGTACGCGAATACTGCTGCATTGACGAGGCGGGGCAGCTGATTCTGAAGCAGGCGATGGACCGTCTCGGCCTCTCCGCCCGCGCCTACGACCGCATCCTGAAGGTCGCCCGCACCATCGCCGACCTCGACGGCAGCCCGGACATCGAAATCGGGCATTTGAGCGAGGCCATAAATTTTAGGAATCTGGACAGGGATAATTGGGGGAGGAGGTGAGGTTTCGCCCCTGAAGGGGCATTGGGGACCCGTCCGTGAACGCCGTCTCTACCGAGCTTCTGTCCCTGCGGGACATGTTTCACCTCTGAAGGGGCGTTGTGGGGTCGGTCGGAACGGCCTCTCTACCGAGCTTGTGTCCCTGTCGGGACAAGGTGTCCGTCGTGGTGGCGCTGTTTCTACCGGGCTTTTGTCCCTGACGGGACATGGTGACCGCCGTGGTGGCTGCAATTAACAGGGCTTATGCCTGACGGGGCATAATCCCGCACTATACCGAATACGGGAACTGTACCGGTCGCGAATAGCCCCGTCAGGGGCCAAAGCTCGGTAGAATGGGCGCCACCGTTCTCCCCCTCGTCCCGGCAGGGTCGGAAGCTCGGTAGGGGAAATGGACACGGATTCCCCCTCGTCCCGCAGGGACGGAAGCTCGGTAGAATGAGGGACATCACGATTCCCCCGTAAATGTCCCTTTAGGGACGAAACAAAAGACGAAACAAAAATAATTATCAAACAAACAAATCAAACCCTTATGAAATCAATGAGAAACAACACCTACACGCAAATCCACATCCAAATGGTTTTTGCCGTTCAAAACAGAGGCTCCCTGATTCTCGACTCGTGGCGAGAACGTCTGTACAAATACATGATTTCCATAATCCAAAACAACCGTCATAAGGTTCTGGCCATAGGCGGAACGGCGGACCATGTCCACATTCTGATAGGGATGCGCCCATCGCAATCATTGTCCGAATTGATGCAGCATGTCAAAGGGTGTTCATCGAAATGGATAAACGAGAACAGGCTCGCCAATGGTTGGTTCTCCTGGCAAGAAGGATATGGGGCTTTTTCATATTCAAAAGATGAGATACCCACCATTATCCGTTATATCGAAAACCAGGCGGAGCATCACAAACAACAAGACATGGTGGACGAATACAAACAGATGTTGAAGGAAAATGAGGTTGAATACGATGAACAAAAAATCTTCAAACAGGTAGAATGATTTGTTGAAAAGTGAAGATTATTATCCATAAATTCCCCATTCAACACGTATTCCTTTTGTCTCAATTAGTTTCATGAATTGTTCTCGTTTTTGTCTTGGTGACGGCATCGGAATACCAATTGGTCTCTTTTTATCCTTTACATAAACATGCAAATCATAACATGAAAGGAAAGTAGAACGCTGAAGAGCATCTGAAATTCTTTCTATTTTATTATAAGTTATGACAGTTTTTATGTGTAATAAATTAAAAGGATGTATTATCACCATAGAATCTTCATAAAACCGCACAAATTGGACACCAAAGCACAAAAAAAGGGTAAGGGGCAACAAATGGGCTTATAATCAAGAACCAATTAGTCCAATTCCCATCACTGTACAACAAAAGCATTGATGTAACCAAGGGAAGAAACAACAGGTACCACGAAGAGGATTTTGAAATGATTATATCACTGTTTACTTTGTTCATCCCCCGTCTTCTTTTCGTTACTAAACTAAAATGGTAGAACAGCCTCGACTACAAGGGAGTTTAATCTCTATTTCTCCAATAAGGCATCAACCTCCTCAATGAATTTTTGCGCTTTTGGGTAAAGTTCATTAACCTCTTCCAATGTGGAATATACAAACTCATCGTAGTCGCCACGTTGGCGGCTGTCGTACAGGTTTGAGAAAGCACGACCACTTTCTTTGGAAATCAGTCCCTTGGTTACAAAGTGCAATCCTAACAATGTCTTCACGCCAGCATGGGTACCTGCCGTGATATGATGTTTTGCCAACAAAGCCAAAGCTGCGTAATAGCAAGCGTAGTACAAACGATTTGTGGCAGTGCCGAAATACCCTTTCTCGCGCAGGAAAGGGATTTCTTCCAAAGTCTCGTGCGCTCGGCTCTGCCGATAATTTGACAAGGCCTCGTATGCCTCGTTGGTCAATTCGTCTTTCATAGTATGATACCTTCGTTTATGACGTTTATGTAAAAGGGCGTTGGGAACGGGCGGTTCTCCCACTCTTTCCGGGGCATAATCAGCTTACTGATGATAATTCCCGTCTCCAATTCGATGTCGTAATATGGGGCGATGATGCGGTCTTTGTCCTCGTATGACAGTTTGTCCGCCTCCACAAGCATCAGCAGGTCTATGTCGGAATCCTCTCGGGCATCCCCTCGGGCTTCCGAACCATACAGGATAGTTTGGACAGCAGGTTTCATCCTGCCGGCCACCTCTCTGATTTTGTCAACTATACTTGTTCGCCTCATTGGTTGATTATTTTTTGCAAAAATACATTTTTTTCAAACCCAAAGGGATATAATTGCAAAATTAATGTCCTGTCCACGGACAAGATGGACAGTTTGGACAATAATATCAGAAACTAAACTGATGTTACTGGAAGAAAAATGGTACTGTCAAAATATACCTCCCGACCGAAACCCAGCAGCAGATAAGGGCTCATGGCGTTGAGCACAGACAAAAGCGATTGCAAGAAATTGCCGATGGTCATATCACTTCTTTATTTAACTGCAAAATTACAAAAAAATCCGCAACCCAAGCTTTCGCCTGAGTTGCGGATTTATTGTTTATCACTCGCACTTGTTACCATACTCCATCGCTGTCCTGATACCGTTAGTCATCAGATTGGCACCGATTTCAGCCAATTGGTCAATGTCGGCATCCATG
>Ga0310696_10000879_pt1 | contig 44382 bp, 62 predicted proteins | sample AusTroGonzalo_MG_4_FD_203885 | JGI IMG/M metagenome (GOLD analysis project Ga0310696, IMG submission 203885) | Bovine rumen microbial communities from tropical cattle in Woodstock, Queensland, Australia - Gonzalo_02 (v2) (version 2) | ecosystem: Host-associated > Mammals > Digestive system >... | reverse complement strand
TCTTTGTCGAAGCCCTTGTAACCTTTGATGATTTCGTTTGCCATATTGATTGATTTTTTAGTTAGTTTCTATTGGGATTTATGGCCCGGGTTGCCCCGGGCCGGGGTTGATTATTTATCGAATGCAAACATTTTCTTCGAAAAGCAAATTGGCCATTCTTTCGGACATTTCGTGTTCGCCCTCAATATCTTTGTAGAATGTTCCTTGATTAACGCCCATAGAATCATATTTAACAATAACGGCGATTTCGTTAAGGTTGGCGTCAAGTCCTTTTTTTGTGATGTTCTGTTTCATTGTCTGTTTCTTTACCGGGAACCGCCCCGGTGCGTTGGTTTCCTTATTGAACCCGATACAAAGGTACAACAATTTTCATAAAAACCAAAACTTTTTGTATAATTTTTCGAAAATTTTGCATCTTTTTTCGAAATCCCCGCCACAATGCCGTATATTCGCGGTTGTAAACCCAAAAATTTATTGCTTATGCCTGTTCACAAAGTCCCGGGCGGCTACCAATGGGGCCAATCCGGCAAAGTTTACCCGACAAAGGCCCAAGCGGAAGCGCAAGGCCGCGAAATTTACGCATCCGGTTACAGGGAAAAGACCGCGCAACCCAAAAAGAAATAGGGAATTTCCATTTTCTTGGAAAAATCCCTATCTTTGTTGCGTCCGTTTACCTCGTATCGCTTTCGGTATTGGACCGCCGCGCCCGGGATTCGTCCGGGGCGCGGTTTTTCGTTCCCGGCGGCGGATTCGGACCGCATCTTTCGCGCCCGCGTTTCACTTGCAACCACTGAATTTTGTTAAAACGGGCCGAACGTTGTAACCAATTACACCACGCCGGGAGTTGTCAAATTTTTTCGTCAAGATGAACCGGGATTTCGCGCCCATCTAATCCATTTGCAATACTCCGTATTTCGTCCGCGTGTTCCTTTTTACACGCCACGATTGCCCGGGTTTCCATCCCATCGTAAAACAGGTATTTATCTTGCGCGTGGGCCAACAACGCGTAATGGAATTGGTGTTGCCGTTCACGCTTGCAAAACTCCATTCCAACGAACGCAAGGGCGTTGCAGTTCGTTTGGTGCGCCGTATGCAAAAAATCATCGTATTGCATACGCCGGGTTCGAACATTACTTTTCTTTGCCATCGTTTTTATGCTTTTCTTCGTATTCGCATTGAATTACAATTGGATTGTAACTTGCGTAACGCCCCGTATTATACGGGCAAGTCATACAAGGGTCACTACCAACAAGCGGAACGCCGTTCACAAACGGACCCACCCTTTTATACCGGTACGGGCAAAGCCTATACGTTCCGTCGGGTTTTCTTTTTGCGATTTCCCGTGCCATTACTCAATCAATTTTGTTAGTTCATTCAGTTTCCCCAACAGTTCGGAACGCGAGCAAAACGCGTCGCCCTTTTTGGGGTTGACATACCGGCGCACGGTATTAACGAAATCCATAACACAATTTACGTTAATATATTCCGTTTCCGGATTTTGCGGCGGGAAATCAGCCGGTTCCAACATACCCGGGGAAACCATAAATTCGGCAATAAATAATCTTTCCGGCATTCCCATATTACCAGAGTATTGCGACCAACAACGCCGTCAATAGGCCCAATATTGCCATTAACACGTCCCGGCAAATTTGCCGTTGGCGGGCCGTCGGCAATTTCTTGACTATCACTTGGACCTGTTCGCCATCGGCAAACATCTTCCACGTTTCTTCCGGCAATGTCGCATAATATCGGCCATAACGGCAAATTACGCGTTCAATCGTGTTAATCTGTTTCATAATTACGCATCTAATTGAGAGAACACCCAAACAAAAAGAACGGAAATTACAATAACAAGCGCAACGCCAATCAACGCGCCGTCAACGCGGGACGCGTGAATTGACGCGTATTCAGCGAACGAATACGGGTATTTCTCTCGCCTGAAACAAACGAAACGATACCCCAATACCAAAAGTTCGATTGCCACGGCAACCAGCGCAATAGTCATTGCGCGTTCAACAAAAATAGCATTCATACCTAATTGTTTTTGTTTTTTGCATCTTCCGGGTGTGTCGCCCGGTATTTTTCCGCTTTCCTCGCCCGCTTTGCTTTCGCTTTTGCGATTGTTTCCGCTTCAATGCGGCGTTTTCTTTCCCTTTCGTTCTCGCTTTCCGGAACAACGACAACCCGTCGCCCGCCACGCATAAATTGTTCGTTTTCCGCCATTGCCATTGCAGTAAGCAACGCCAACGTAACACCGTTTAATCTTCCCATTTCTGTATCGTGTTAATATTAGTTTGACAAATCTACCACCCGCGCGTATTCTCATACGCGGTCCCGTCCTCCATCAATTCCGGGTTGTACGTGTAATCGAACGATTCCGAAAACGGCTTTTTCGGGTTGTCCGCAAGAATCGCGGCAAATACGTATCCCATAAACAGGGCCACGAAACCGACCAATGAAAAGGCCAATAATACAATTGCAATTTCCATATCTTTGGGATTTTTGGCCCCGGTTGCCCGGGGCCGGGTTTTTACTTACTTGGAAATTAAAGATTGAATCTTGCGTAACGTGTCCGGGCGCAATCCCCACCATTGGGTTTGAACGGTGTTTTTTCTGTACCATTCGTTCACGTGTTCGGCCATATCAGTATAAAACCAACGTCCCCAAACCTTTAATGTGGTATGTCCGTTTTCGGCTTCCGTTATGCGGATTTTCTCAACGTGAAATTCAACGTACGAATCGTTGTGTGCGGAATAATTGGAACCGATAACGTTAATTTCGTATTCTCTTTTTTCGCCGGGGACCATTCCGATTGCGTTTGCCATCTCGGAAATGTTGAAATCTTGAAAGTAATTTGCCATTGCTTTATTCTTTACCGGGAACCGGCCCGTGCCGTGGTGTTCTTTCTTGAACCCGATACAAAGGTACAACAAAAATTTTAATCTCCAAAACTTTTTGTAAAAATTTGCACAAAAAAGTTAATTTTTCATTCCGGGCCCCGTTTCCGCCAAAAAAGAAAGACGGCCGCGCATCCCTGCGAAGCCGTCCCGAAACATTTTCAATCTAAACCTGTGTTCTTATCTTCAATAGCAAAGATAGTGTTTATTTTTCAATTACGACGTGTTCGACGCTTTGTATTTCGGTGTGCGGGTTTTTGCTTACAACGTCAACGCGCCGGTCCTTTACATTCTTCGTTTTCCAAAGGAACCCAAGGAAACGTTTGTACTTGACAGATTCCGCAACAACCAACGAATCCCGATTGGTCAACGTTCCCGTAAATTCGTCCGGCGTCAAGATTCCGTCGAAATCAAACCACGCGTCCCCGCAATGAACCGCGACCGCCGGGACCAACACAGAATCCCGAATTACCGTCGTGTCTTTCGGAGCCGAACGCAATTCGATAATGGTTTGCGCCTGTGTCTTGTTCACGGCCGCCAAATCCCGGTTCTTTCCTTTCAATTCCCGAATCAATTTCGCATCTTCCGCCCGGAACCGTTCAAACTCCTTTGCGGACAATTCAAGCGATTGCACCCGGGCCGCGCTCAATGAATCGCGGACGCGGTATTTCTCCACGTCGCCCATCAACGTTTCCGCGTTTTTCCTGTACCGGTCCCGTTCATCGCGCAACCGGTCCAAATGTCTTTGTTGGATTCCAAAAAGACAAAGGATTGCGACCACGGCGGCCGCAATCCCAATTTCGATTTTCGTTGCCATTACTCGGCCGGGGGAATAGAACCCTTATCCGTCGAATTGCAGGCCCACCCGCTTGCAGTATGGTCGTACGAAACGGTTTCGACCGTTGACGCGTCGGTGTACGTCAAACAAATTCCGCCGTTCTCGGCGTCCTTGTACGTAACGACGTACAAATGGTGTGCGGTTCCGGTTTTCTTGGCGACCTTGCCGCCAATCGGCAACGCGTCCAACACGTCGCCCGGAATTTCGGTAATGTCGGTAACCTCAACCGGCGCGGCGGCGGCCACAAGTTCGGACAACACGGCGGCCAATGCACCGCCCAAATCAATTTGGTTTCCTTGACCGGCAATCTTGCCGTCAATCAACGCTTGCAATTCCTGTTTCATAAGGCAAATAATGTTAATGGGTTATGGTTACAAAGTTATTATTTTTTTGTCGCCGTACAAACGGCAATCGGAAATTCCGAACGGGCATTGAAACACGGGCATTCCTTTATCCACTCGGTTTTCGTTATTTCGCCGTCCCCGTTCTTATCCGGCGACGCGTCCCGGTGTCCCAAAATGTCAACGATACCCGGGTATTCCGACAACAGTTCGTCATATATCAACGCGGCCATTGCCAACTTTTGCGCATCCGTCCGCGTGTCCTTGGCAATCGGGTTGCCCCGTTTGTCCGTCTTGGCCACGATTTCGCCTTTACTGTTCGTCGTTGCTTCAAGGCCGCCGACGTAACAAATGCCAATGGAATGTTTGTTGTACGATTTCCCGGACGTTCCGGCCGTGTTGCAATGCGCACCGTCCATCGTCAACGGGCGGCCGACCTCAACCGTACCGTCCAAATCAATTACGTAATTGTAACCGATACATTTAAATCCACGCTTTTTGTGTTCCCTCTCAATATCGGCGGCCTTTATATCCTTTCCCTCGGGCGTCGCGGAACAATGGATTACGATTGCGTCAATATCTTCTTTTTTCATTGTGCGTCCTCTTTTTTTGCATCCTCAAACGTCATTCCCAATTGGTCCTCAACTTTCAATCGCATAAACTTGCGCAACCAACGGAACAATGGATGGTCCGAAATAACGGCGGCGTTTTCGAGAAACGACCAAAATTCCACCCCGCAACAAAACGCCGTGAACCAATTTGCAAACCGCAATCGGGTTTCTTCCGCAATCGTTTGGTCCAACATTTCGGCAAGTACAATACCAATCAAGATAAACACAACCTTATAGATTGTGCGCCACGCCTTGACCGATTCAAAAGCGAACCGCCGCCCCGCCCTTTTTGCAAGGACGGCGGATTTTATAACGCCGGTCACGAAATCCATTGTTTCGAACAAAACAACAGTTACGAACAAAGGAAACAAGTTGTCGCAAATCAAGGCGGCTAAACTTGCAAATACACCGGCAAACATTTTGTTTGGATAAAAGTTAAAATAGTTACACATAGCGTATTCGTTTATATGCTAACAATTGACATTTCATCCATAATTCCCAACACTTTTTCCATATCAATTATGGAAAGGCATACGAAATTACCGGCCGGATAATCGGCCCCATTACGAACAAGTCCGGAATATCCCGTACTCCCCTTGCAAGAATTGTATATTACAAGTTTCCCGTCTATAACTTTCGCAAACGGGCGATAACTTGCACTGAAAAGCGGGTATTCAAAGAACACAAAATTTTCAACGCCGAAATCTTTCTTTGCAATAAATAATTCCATAGATGCGTTTATCCCATTGCTTGTCCCGCCCGCAATTAGATACACGTCACCGTTATATTCGAACAACCCGCCGTGCCATATATTTGCAAGGCCCTCAATAGACGCGTGTCCTATTTCCGAATATTCCCCGTCAATAGTTGCGCTCTCAATGATTTTTAGATTGTAGGTTTCCGCATATCCGCCCGCTTCAACAAGGTAAATTCGATGTTTATTGTTTACGAAAAGATACATTGGGCAAAGGTCGTCGCCGGAATCGTTTGACCCATATATCATTTGCTTTGCAGACCAATTCAACCCGTCGGATGATTTTGACACATAAATTGCGGTACGATAACCCGTTTGCGACGATGCCCTTGTGCGCCAAAAACAATATAAATATCCATTGTAATAAACAAGTTCCGGGTCGGAATTATATCCACCCGTCGGTGTCGGGTCAATCGGGTTGTTTGCAATCGCAGTAAATCCGGTTGTCGGGAACACCCCGTCTGCAACGTCCGCAAAAAAGATACACGGATTTTCGTATGGTTCCCCACCGCCTTGGAGCGACTGCGGATAGGGCGAAGCGGCCATCCAAAAATTATGTCCGCCAAATCCGCCGGGAATGTATGCGAAACTTGGATGCACAATATCTTTTATTCCATCCGGAACGCCGCCCGTGTTTGGCAATTCAACAAGCGCGGTTTGGTTTATTTGGTTGGCATACCAATATTTGCTTTGCAATTTGTCAATTCGTGCCATATTATTCCATATTTATCGTTTTCTTGTTGCCGTTCTTGTCATAGAAATACAAAACTCCATCTTCCACAAATAACGCGCTCTTTCCCTTTGTCGGTGTGCGGAAATTCTCGTTCAAATAAAGTATTTCAGTTTCTGCGACCAATGATTTAATTTTACTAAAATAAACACGGGCCATTCGGCACACCGAACGAAATGCAGAAACGGCAAGTTGCCCAATGCTTGCATCGTCAATTTTACCAACATTCGTTTCAAAATTCGGTAATGGATTTACAACCGAATTATCAACTATTTCAATCGCATTATACGTCGCGTTAAATTCCGCATTTATAATTTCTATCCGCAAGTCCGAAACCGCAACAACCTTGTCAACTTGGCTATTTGCGTATTGGTCTTGCGATGATATTGTTATCGCAGCGCGAAAAGAATTATACGGCCACGCGCCAATATCCCCAATTTGTCCGCTAACGGAGAAATCCGTCCACGTTTCATTTTGAATTGGATTGTAAACGTGAAATTGTTCTACGTCCGCCGCCGTCGGGTATTTACCCTCTTTCATCCAATAGAACGTAAGCGGAATTGTAGAACCGGAATATGGAGAATCCCCCTTACTTACATACACTTTTCCGCTGAACCGAATTAAGTCCGCGCCGGAAAAGTTTTCACGCAATGCCGTACTTATTTTTAAGTTTAGTGACGGATTGTATTTTGATGCGTATTTACGATGTTCGTAGATGTATTTCCCAAGTACGGAATCGAAAACGATTCTACCAACGCCGCCGTTTTCCTCCGTTTCAATATGAACCGGCGCGTCCTTATCCAACAATTTCAGCGAAGAAAATGGATATGATAGCAAAATGTCCCCGGAATAGAACACCTTGTATGCTTTCCTGTGGTTGCAGACCATCGAAAAAGCGAACGGGTGCGCGTCCCGGTTAAACACATTATCGGAAAAATAATATGTCGCGTTCGCACTTAATGAAACATTTAACGATTGGATAATTGCCGTATTGAAACGAACAAAACAATATTTATCCCCATTAAAAAGCAAATATGCGGCTTTCGGGGCGTCCGTATCAATTTCGAATATTTTGTCCGCCCCTTGTTGAATCCGAAAATCAAACCGTCCATTTTCATATTTGGCCGTTCGTATTTGCAAATTATCCGAAACCGCATATCCGTAAATGAATATTTCGTCAATCAAAAGCGACAACGCGTTTTTTCCCGCACTAAAATTAACTAAATCGGAAAACACGTTTGCCGCGTTCTCTCTCGCCCTCTCCGGATTCATTGGTGTAGCCGAAACCACCTTATCGCTTCGAATAACCGCAACATTCGCGCCCGTGTTAATCAAACTTGAAACATTCGCCGGATTATATTTAATATAAATAATTTCCACGCCCCCCGATTGCCCCTTTAAAAAATGCCAATTATCCGGCGTATCAATCAATGCGGCGTCGTCCGCGATGATTACGCCGTTTTTCTTGATTGACGCGCGGGTTGCTGAAACTTGGTACAGGGAATATTGTTGTTTCGGGTCGCCATTTATAATAATTATATCTTCAATAAACCCGAATTGTGACACGTCAAACGTGCTTTTTGCAATATCGAAAACAACATTGTCGCGCTTCGAAATTGCAATTTCTTGTTCTGCAACTTTATTTGCGGGCGCGGCTCCGGTGTTTTCCTTTTCCCAAGACCCGTTCCATTTGAATATGGCAATTTCCCCGTCAAGAACCAACAACCCGTTGAAATTACTATACGTTCCGGGCGTACTCGCAATATAAAACACGTTTTGGTCCGGCGTTCCGGGGTTCGTTGCGGGGGTTGCAACACCAATGAATTGGAACCCCGCGCCGAGCGAATTAATCATTGCCAACAACGCGGATTGCAAAATATCGCCCGTAATTTCGTTATTGCCGTTGGCCTTAATAACATCTTCAATCGCGGCCTTTAATACTGAATAATTCCCTGCCATAATATTGTTATTGTTGGTTGTTGAAATCGTTGTTGAAATCTGCGTTGAAATCGCCGCGTTGCGCCTTAATGTAGCCCAAACCAATCTTCTTTGCAACGGTCGCGGTTTCAAACTCGGCGTCAACGCTTGCAACGTCGCCGTTATCTTCCCATTCCGGGGTAATTAAGAACGTGTCAAGACTATACGTTTGGCCATTCTTGGTAATTTCCGCGTAATCGGCCATCCGTATAAACCGCATAACGTCCAACAGATATTCGGACGCAAGGAACGAAAATCGGTAAACCTTTTCCGAAATCTGTTTAATCGGGTAAAAGTAACCGTCCCGTTTCTCGCCCTCTTCTTCAAATTGATATTGCGGTTTTGCAATATCGGCGTCCAAGTACAACACGTTCTTAAACGCGGGGTTCGTGTAAACAATGGTCCCGGCGTCCATCGTCGCATCCTCAATATCCCACCACTCAATTTTAAGATAGCCGGAAATATCGTTTACGACCGTGAACACCTCGGAATAATACGTGGTCGAATTGACGATAAGCCGCAAGTAATAACGCCCGTTTTCCATTTGCGTAAACGCCGGGAAATTCCCGGGATAAACGATAACGTCATAACCAAGCGTGGCAAATTGTTTATACGTCAACCCGGAATCAAGCAATTTTTGCTTGCAATTTTCGATTTGCTCGCCCGTGTTGGCGTCGTGAATGTAGATATTCCCAAACGTTACGGATTGTTGGTGCGGGATTAACATTTGGAACGGCAAGATAAACCCGGCCGGTGTAAACAAAGGATAAACCCGGTTATACACCCACCATTTGCGGGCGTTTTGTTGGTCTATTGACGTGTACCACGGCAACACGCTTAAATTGTTATTCGGTGTCATATATCAACGTTGTTTGGGCGTTCCGACTTGACAAATTTACGGACATTTTTTGAATTGTACCATTCCCGATATGCGTTTTAATTAACTGCAACGTATTCGGGTCGTTAAACGCTGGGAATTTTAACGTTTGCGTCTTTAATTTCTTTATTCCCAACGCCTGTTCCTGTATGCCGTTATATTTGAAATATCGGGCGGGCATATCGTAAAAATAATATTGTTGCAACCATATAAACGCCGCGTATGCGTTTTGTAAGATATGGTCCGAACCATTCAAAACGAAATTAACGTACGGCAATTTATATTTTGCGCTGCGCAAGATTGATAATTTTACCTCCTTTACGGATAGGACATTCCCGCCGCCTTTTCCCAAATAAAGGTATTGCGTATTTCTTGGCAACGTTATTTCAAGTGTTTCACTTTGAAGATAGCCAAGACTCGCGCCGGTATCATCGTAAATCGTTGCGCCGCCACTTGCAAACGCATCCATATTTGTTGCCGACACTTTTACTTTTTCGCCGGAAAAAAAGTCTGAATAAATATAATTCCTATATACTGAACCCGGCGTTGTTTCAACTGTATTTTCCAACAATACCCCTACACCACACAACAACACGAAACCATCTTGCGAAATTTCGGACGGATTCAACAAGATATAATCAACGTCGGACGCGAATTGCGCCACGTCAATTTGTTCGATATTGTCCGGGTTGACATACTTGGAAACAATATCAATCGGGTTGCCCTCAAACAATTGCGTAACGTCGTCCATCCAAGCGAATTGATACCGGGCCGCCATTTCCGGTTTGTTGAATTTGAATTGCGACGTTCCGTCGGCCAACGCCTTGCCGGTGCGCGGGACCCTCTCAACCGTCAAATCCCGACCGACAACAGGCGTCCCCGTGTACGTGCCGCCACGCCGGAAAAATTCTATATGCTCAATCCGGAACCGGTTTTGGTCGTCAATAAACCAATAACACCGGTAACAATCGCGCAACATATCCAAAACACGCTTCAACGTTATTGGGGCCTTTTGCGCCGGTTCGTCGTAACCCAACGAAATCATATTGGATTTCGGCGTTATGAATATGCGTTGATTAATACCCAACAACGGGTCCGTACCGTAAAGGAATTGGGAATAATCCGTTGTTTCCGCGTGGGTTATACCCGGCGCGAATTGCGCCAACAGGACCGAAATAACAGACGCAAGCGGGTACGCATCCCGCAACGTGTATTCCTTTCTAAATTTTGATTCCGAAATCCAATCAAACGTATCGAACGCAAACCAAATTGATATGCGGCCCCAAGCGTTACGGGAAACGGGGAACGATTCGTTAATACCCGCAAGCGCATTTTGATACATTACATAATATTTGCCCGGTTGATACAACCCCCATTGTGTCGGCGTCGTTGACAACTGCGACGAAAAAATAATTGTGTTCGGGTAATAATAACCGATTGCCCGGGTATAATTGCGATTGTTCGGCACCAAATCGTCGGCGGGCAACGGGTACGTATTCAACGAATCAACGGATTCAACGTCGCAAACGTAACGGGACCACACCGATAAATCGTGAAGATACACAACGACGTTTCCGGTCGCGCCCGAACCCGAATACGGTTCCAACGTCAATTGCAACGGGTATGTTTGTTGCGGTTGATTGGCAAACACTTTCCACCACATAATTTGCCCGTCCGAAACACGCACGATTTCGAAATATTCCGCGTTGCCGCCGGACGATTGCACGTATTGATGAACAAATTTATAATCGCCGTTGACGTATTCTTGCGTTCCAACGCCGGTTTCCCACGGCGCACCAAAGTAAACGTCCGGGATTTCCGGGGACGCGTTTTGTTCCACATTGACAATTCGGGCCGTTTTGTTCTTTGCAAACAAATACGTATTTTCCAATTCGTTTTCATCTGTTACGGATTCGCACGCCTGTTCCCACCACATACCCGAAAGGAAACAACCGATAACGGTTTGTCCCGGGACGTAAACTTGAATCATTGGCCGCTTATCCAAATTCACGGGGACGATTTGCGGGGCCAATTCAATTAAATTGTATTCCTTTTCCAACCCCGCCAAAACGTCAACGTACACGTCCGCAACGTCCGGCGTCAATGTAACGTTCTTGTCGCTTTCGTTGAACGTGCAATTAGTTTTCCAAAATTGCCCGTGCCAATATTCGGCCCACGTTGCCCCGGCGTCGTATGATATGTATATCTTGACGCCAAATTGCGTGTCAAATGCTTGCGATGCGATAAAATCGTAATCGTCGCGTTCGAACGTCAAGTTACCGGACAATTTCGCCCGGTAAAATTCTTGGTTCGTCTGCAACTCAAAATCTTTCGAAAGGTCGTCCCGGTAAACGGGGAATGCCTGTTGTTCGGCACCCCCGTTCGCGGCCAACGTAAACTTATATATTGGATTCATTACGACTTAATTTTGCGGGTTAAATTCTTGTATCGAATTATCGTATTTCCTTGCGCGTCAACGTACCGGGATTCGTCGCCCTGTTTGCGAATCGCGGCAACGTCCCGTTCAAGGCCGGAAACGTCCGTTGTGCCGCCAATCATTCCGACGGCATAACCGGCCATCGTCGCGTTTGCACGTTGGTAACGGGCCGCAAACGTGCCGTCGTTAAGGGAATTGATTACGTCGGGGATTACGTCGCGGAATTTCCGGGAATTGCGCTTATTGATTACGGCGAAAAATTCGCCGCCCTCGGCGCGTCGCCGGGTGCCGTCCCGCTTGGTCCCCAAATCAATGTCGTGGCCGCTTGCGTGGCTTCCGCCTTGCAACAGTTCAACCGTACCGTCGCCGTATTGCTCGGTCGCAACTTGCGCGGCCTTTACCTTGGCGGCGGCAAAGGAACCCCACATTGTCGCAATTGCCGCGATTGCCAACGCCGGGCCAATTACCTTAATGCCGGACAACGACGACCAAATGTTGGCCGACGCCGTTACTAAACTTGACGCCTGCGAAATTGAATCCATCGCCAATTGGGCCTTTTGGGCTTTTTCCTTTTCCTTTTGGGCCTTTTCTTGGTTCTTTTGTGCCAATTCCAATTCCTTTTGCGCGGTCACCACGTCATTTGCGTAACCCGCGTTGCGGGCTTCAATTTCGGCGTCCAAAACGCGTTGTGCGCTTTCAACCTGTTTGTTGGCCGCATTAACGGCCGCGTCGGCCGCCTCGTTCCAAGAATCAACGATTGACGCAATGGAATCTTTCACTGAATCAATGGCGGTGTGCAGCGCGTCCTGTTGGTCCGAATCCAAACTAATACCCAACAATTCATACAAATTGTTATACGGCAATTCCTTGGCTTCCTTTTCTATACCCGCAATTATGGCTTTGATTGCCGCAATTTCGTCGGCGGTCATTTTGTTCGTTGCCGTTTCGTTGATTTTCAAAATGGCAATCAACCGCGCCTTTTCCTGTTCCAATCGGAACAACGTTTTTTGACGTTCGTTCTTGTCCAACAAGTCAAATTCCGCGCTTTGGCGGTCCTGCAATGCTTCCAAATCACGTTGCGCCAACTTGGTATTGAAATCGGCCGTTTCGCGCATAACTTGCGCATCGTACTTTTTGTTTATGGCCGTTTCGTCTTGGCGCAATTTTTCGGCCTTTTGCTTGTTTTCGAATATTTCAATTTCGCGTTGTTTGTTAATGGCCGCAATCCGCAAGTCAAGCATTTGTTGCGACCATTCGTTTGCGTTGGCAATCTCCAATTGGATACTTTGCAATTGCGCCTGCATATACGCCCGTTCGTCGGCGATTGCCTGTTGTTCCCGGGCTTCTTCTTCCTTTGCAAGTCGTTCACGCTCTTTGGCCGCATCCTGTTCGGCTTTAACCGCATCGTCGGCGGCTTTCTTCGCGGCGGCCGCCCGGGCTCTCGCGTTGTTTTCTTCTTCCTTGGCCTGTTGCGCTTCAAGCGAATTTCGCATTGTCTTGAACCGCTTTTGGTCGTTGTAAACGGCCGCTTGCGCGTTCAAATATTTTTCTTCCGCGTCAACATACGCTTTAACCTGTTCGTCGTTGGTCAATCCGTATTGTTCCGCGAACCCGGCGAACGCCTTTACGCTTTCGCTTGCGCTATCTATTACGGCCCCCATTTCCTCGCGTTGCTTGCGATATGCGTCACGCGCCGCGCCCGTGGTTTTCAATTCCTGTTTACGAATAATCTCGCGGTCGGCGATTGCTTGGTTGTAGGCCATCGCCTGTTTTATCACGTCCTCGTTTAGATTGTAGTTCTTGATATTTTCCGCAAATTCTTCTTCCGCCGCCTTTCGCGCTTCTTCCGACGCGAATTGCCGTTTATTTGTCACAGAAAACAGATATTCCAATTGCGCGTCCCGGGTGCGCTTGGCCGTTTCCGTTTCCTGTTCATAAATCGGCTTCATATTCTCCAAGTATTGGTCGGCCGCCGCTAATCTTTCTTCGTAGGACAAACGGGTATCCCGCGCGGCTTCTTCCAACGCCGCGTTTTCAACTGACAAACTTGCTTTCAACAACCGCGTTGAATTTGTGCGTTCAAACGTTTCGTCCAACACGCGTTTAAGTTCCCGGCCCGCGTTCATTGCATCAATCGCGCCCCGGATAAACAATGAGAAATCAACCGACGCAACGGATTTTTTGAACAAATCCCACGTCGCCGACCATCCCGCAACCTCTCGGTCCAACGCGTCACCCGTGGTCTGCGTTTCGTGGGCTGAATCCATCCACAATTTGAACGCCGCCGTAAGGCCCCCAACAACGCCAATCAAAATAGCAATCGGGGATTTTAACAGATTCAAAACCCCGTGGAAAAGTTCGCTTCGCTTCGACGCGTCCGTTATAACCTCAATGTATTGAGTTTTTACGCCAACCAAATTTCCCAACGCGCGTTCGTATTGGCCAACTTGCAATTGGCTTTTGCCGGTCGCCTTTTGCAACCGGTTCATTTCTTCGTAAATCGCTTTCGTTTCGGATTCCAACTTGCGACCCATTTCCGTCCCCTTGCGTTGGGCTTCCGACATTTCATTAAGCGCAATTTTATTCAACCGATATTGCGCCGAGAGTTTATTATATGAACCCTCGGCGGAATTATTCAATTGAACAACCAATTTTGCAATTTGGTTGGCTTCCCGATTCGCCGCGTTCAACTCGGCCTTTGTCTTTTGCGCCTGTAATTCTTCGTCAACCAATTTGGTGTATTCCGCAACAAGTTTGTTTGTTGCTTCCGTGTTTTGCAAAATCGCCTTTCGTTGTTCTTCCGTTGCACCGGAAACGTCGCGCATACTCTTTGCGACGTCCTCGGCGTCGCCCTGTATCTTGGATTTCGCCGCGTCGTATTTCTGTATCAACTCGTCCAATTGCGCAATCAAATTCGTAATCGAATTATCCGGCGAAATCAAATCGGAATATTTAATTGGGTTCGGATTCTCCATAACAGTTGCTTTTGTTAAAAACGCCGAATCGCGGCGTTGTTTTGCTCAATCGGTAATTATATGTTTCGTCGCATTGCGTCCAAATTAGGCACGTTTCCGGGTCTTTTCGGCCGCCTTGGCGCGTTCCTGTAAAAAATCAAATGCGTTGTAAAACTCCAATACCGAATATTCCTTGGGTTTTACGTGCAATTGTTCGGACAATGCCAAACAAAGGTTTTCAAATTGCCGGTCGTGTTGGATTTCCACACCATCCGAACCGGTAAACGTCTTTGGGTGCGAATACGTGACCAATTGCGTTGTTATCTTGTCAACGTCTTTTTCGCTTCCCGGGTCCGGCGAACCCTCAATTATCTTATTCAATAACGCCAACGTCCGCTTTCTCAACAAATCATAATATTCTTTGATTTCCGAATTGTTGAATATGGCCGGGAAATATAATTGTAGTTCATCGTCTATTTTTTTTTTGACCGCATCCAACCGGGCGGTCAACTCTTTTAACGGCGATTCGCTTAATTCCGTAACGATTGCATCCAACGAACAATCCGAAATATCCGTGCATTCCCGGCCGTCAATCTTGGCGACCAACACCGCAAACGCGCGTAATTTCGGGCTAAATTCGTTTTGAATCATAAACACGCATTGGCGCAAGTTTTCCAATTCCTGTTGCGCGTTCTTGTTGTCCCCGGCCATCAAGAACCGGCGCGTTTTCTCAATCCTTTGGTCAAACGCCGCCATATCGGAACCAATGCCGGAATCCACCAACAACAACTTTTGGTATTTATGGAAACGTACAATGGGTAATTCCTCAATCCCATCGTACATTTCGACCGTGTGTTTTCCAATCTTTACCGTTACCATAACAAACGCGCAATCATTGTTGAACATACCGGGACGAACGCAAATTGCCATTGTCCCGTTACCACCAACAAAGTTAATGAAATCAACACACAAACCCACCAAGAACAACAGAATTTACACGAAAACAATTCGTTTAACCATTCCGTCGGCGCGTGGACCTGTAACCATTCAATCCATCCCCATTTTTGCGCCAACGCCAACAGGAACGCGGCCGCCAACGCGACGACCACGACCCAACAAACAAAATCAATCATTCCTGCACACATAATTCGTCGTATTCTAAAATTCCATCAATGCGGAATCCCCCGAACGGGTGCATTAAATATTGGTTATCAATTTCCGAAAGCGTGAAACCACGGTAAATGTTTTCGTTTTGCTCATATATGCGCGTCGTCAATATATGGCCGTCGGGCAAATGCCAACCGGCCCGGCCCTCCAATACGCGCAAAACGTCCGCTTTCAACTTTTCCGTGTTCCTGTTTGCGGCCGCGTTGTACACTTGGCGCAAATCGAACCATACGATAAGCGAAAACGGCGTTTTGATTGTCCGCGCCCACGGCCCCGGGTCAATCGTTTGCGGGTCGTCAATCCAAAAGAACGAAAAATTGCCAATCTTGGAATCCGGGGAAACCTCAATGTAATCGTTCGGGCCGTGTCCGTTCCAATTACCGCAATACACGTTCGGCGTAATTACCCGTTTCCCGTTTATGTTCTTTGTAAGACGTTGGGCGCGGCCAAACGCCACGTCCAACCACGATATATTTTGCACCAACCCGCTTTGGATTGACGCCAAAACGTGGTCCAACATTACCGCGTTGGGGATAACCGGCGCATTGTTTACCGGCACGTTGTTATCATTAGGCATATAATTGTTGTTTTATTTGGTCCATCAATTCGTCGTATGCGCCCCGTTCGACAAATATAACCATCCAATTGGCCATCATCAAACCGAACGTTTCGATTCCGTATTTATCCATAATCTTTTTGGCGTATTCCGTCGTGGCGACGACCTCAACGGTATCGGCGTTGAATTGTACGCCTAATTCTTCGTGGAACCGGCCGTTAAAATACAGGTTTGGCGCGTCCGGATTCTTGTTTGCCGTGTACGGGTAACGTATTGTATTGTCTTTCATCGCGGAATACCGGCCCGCCGTTTCAACAGAATAGAAAAACCCGGTCGGTTTCAAATCCTCGGAATAATACGGGCGTATATCCTCGCCGTCCGAACGCTTGCCCGCAAACAATTGTTGGCGTTGTAATTCCATTATATCGGCCGGGTGCGTAACAACCGCATTGCGGACCAATGCGCCGGTCTGCAATCCCTCGTTGACGGTTTTAACGCGATTCAATAGGTCGTTCAAAATTCCCATTTCGGCCGCTTTGTGGCTTTTCTCGGGCGTTCGGCGCAAAGACGTGGAATTTATCGTTTTTCCGCTTCGCGCCCGAAATAGGCCGTTTTCTTTGAAAATTAGACGGTGCGGTATTTAACACCGTGGTTGTTGCATTGCAAACATATCCGGTCCAAACCCCGCGTGTCAAGCGACAACGCCTTGTACGCCTGTTTCAGTTCGTAACCCAACCCCGACGGGCGGCCGGACGGGGTGCCGTCCAACTCATACAACAGTTCGTCCCGCGTTACGTTTACTTGGTTGCGGTTAACGCGAACGTCCGGGTTCATCGCAATTGTTCGCAACACGTTTGCCGCGACCTGTTTTTGTATAACCGTCGCAAAGATTTGGCGTTGCGAAATAATGAAATCCGTAATATCGCATCCAACGGTAATTTCGCAATTCAACCCGTAATTGATTGTGTTGGTAAACGACAATGCGTCAATATCGAACATTTCCGGGTATTCGGCGAAATCCGCCGGGGCGTTAACACAGAACGGGGAAACCTGCAAATATTTGGTCATTTCTTTCCACGAATCCAACGCGTAACCCATACACGTTTGGCACGGGGCTTTTGACCAATCCCGGGTAACGTTCAATGCCCGCATATTGTTTGGCAATTCGTTTTGGTTGTAGCAAAGGAACCACGCGCCGCCCGCGTCGTTTCCGTCGCCGTCCATCCCGGGAATGTACGGTAAATATATCGGCGTTTCCGGTGTGAACCATTGGAAACCGCCGCTTTCATTCGTAAAATTCAATTCAATTGTCCGCATCGGGGCGACCTGTGAAGAATGGAACAGATACAACGTTACCTTTCCGGTCCCGCCTATCATCTGCAAACCGATTCGTTCAATTTTAGTCGTTACGCCCATCGAACGCACCGGGACGATTTCGAAACCGACAATCTTTCCAGTGGGCGTCAAAATGTTCTGCAACCGGGCCGCGCCGTCAAAGAACGTGCGCCGTTCCAAAAGATTCTTGGTTTCCTGTTGCAGTTGCTTTAACTGTATGAATTGTTGGATTGCCGTGTTGATTCCGTTATTGGTCAAATGTTGCAGATAATCCGACAACATATTGTACACGGCCCAATCCGCGTTATTCTCGGCCGGTTCGGAACCGGTGTTGGCGGCCTTTGCAATCCAAACCGTACCTTGGTGTTTTACCTTTGCGCCAATCGGGTATGCCGTCGCGTTGTTCCAATTCGGGTATTTATAATCCCAATCGTCCGGCATAATGGACCGGACGTTTTCAAGGGTGCAAAGCGGGTGCGCACCTTGAAACGTCAACCCGCTTTCGCTTTGGGTTAACGATTCATCAATGGCCGTTGCGGGGTTGTATGATTGTTCCCAACCTACAACGTGCGCAAGGGCGGTTTGTATTTCTTGCAATCGTACCATTTCTTTTCTTTTGTAAGGTGGCAGAAAAAAGAAAAAACCTTTGTCTTTAAAAGAAAAACGGGGACGGGGTTGTTGACCCGTCCCCGCGAAAGTTAGGTTTTGTTTCGGATGTGCCTAAACCACGGCTTTTGTGTTAACCGGGTTATCCTCGCCGTTCACGACCTCAACAGGTTGAGCGAACGGGGAACCGGCGGCGGTTGCAATTTCGACTTTGATAATCGGGTTGGCGACGGTTGCGGGGGCGGAATTGTACGCGACCAAAAACGCGACGTCAACGGAGAACGCGAAATACTCTTTCACGGCGCACGTCATATCGGCGGACGCGGCACCGGCAATTCCGGATTGGTCGCCAACGGACGTGTAGTAATGCGAACCGACTGGCAAATCAATGTACGGCAAACGCACAACGTCCCATTCGTTGAAATTCGCAACGGCGCGGCGCAATGCTTCGCGGTCAACGCGCGTCAACACACCAACGTTGCCGTCCTCAACCACGTAGGCCGTGGCGTACACGCCGGTTTCGTTGACGATATTGGCGGTATAGTGGAACACCTTGTTTTCGTACTCCAACCGCTTGTTGACGTCGTTATAAATTCCGTGTTCGGCCATCTTGTTAATAAGGGAATCAATACCCGTGTTGCCGATAACGTGCAACATACCCGGGTACGCGTTTGCCCTCATCAACGCGTTCATATCGGCCAACCATTCCATACGGGCAATGTACGGAACCTGTACGGCGTTGGAAACAACGTTGTAAACCAACGTGTCCTTGAACACCTGCGTTTTGTTCGCTTCAAGGGCGGCGATTCCCTGTTGGTCCATTGCGGTTGCAAGGGCGCGGCAAACCTTTTCCATCTTGCGGGCAAAATCGTGTTCGTAGGAAATTTCGTTGTTCATATACAACGACGGAACCATCGTGAAGCCGACGGCGAGCGTTACCCAATTCACGGTGTACAACGCGGACGTGTTTTCGTCGTCTGCAATCGCGCAAGAACGGACGTTTGTCACGGTCACGTCGCCATCGTAATTGATAACGGGAACTTGCACGGTGTTACCGATTGACGCAAACGCACGGTCGCGCAAATTCTTGTTGATAATGGAATTGGGGGCGTCGGTTTGTGCAATGAAGAAATCCAACGCGCCATACTCCAAAGGTCGCGCCATATTACGGTCAAATTCCGGGTTTTCAACGCGCCAATTTTGCAAACGAGTAGCAATAAGTGACATAATGTTTGTGTTTTTAATTGTTAAACATTTTCCCGGATTGACCCTTTACCCGGTGTAATTTCTAAAAAAACGCCCGCAAAGTATGCTTCCTTTCGGCTCGCCTTGCGGGCTTATTTTAACGAACCGGCAACGCCTTAATCGCGTCGTAGTTGTTTTTCCACGCTTCCGCAAACGCGGTGTCGTATTCTTTCGAACCGACGGTTTTACCTTGGGCCATAAGACCCGTGGCGATGATTTCGGACGCTTCGTGTTGCGTCCTCGCGCCGGAAATATCAACCAAACCTTTGTTGTCGCCCCGGGAATCCTCGCCGCCCTGCGAACCCGCGCCGTTTTGCTTGCGTCCGGAATCCAAAACACCCATCGTTTGCAATTCCTTTTTGACCAAATCGGCGGCCGTGTACGGATTCAAGTTCGTTTCGGGGTTACGCATAATCGCGCCGGTCGAATCCTTGAACGCCAAAACCTTTGCGCCGGTTCCGGTCCCGTCGTCGATGAACTCGGGCGACATCGCCTTTACCTTTGCAATTGCTTGGTTCATCAAAACAGATGTGACAGATGCGGGCAAATCGGCCTTGAATTTGATTCCGGCCCCCGCCTTGGCAAATTCGCCGTCCATTCGAACGTCCAACATTTGTTTTTCGTGGTCGTCCTTGGCTTGGTCAAATTGGGTTTTCAGCGCGGCAAATTCGCCACGCACGTTTTCCAAATCGGCCTTGGCTTGGTCCAATTGGCGTTTGGTTTCCGCGTCGCCGCCGCCCTTTGCGATAATCCCGTTGAGCCGGGCAACCTCATTTTCCGAATCGGTCAATTTGGTTTGCAGTTCGGCGGCGTTTCCCGCTTGGCCTTTGATTTCGCCAATAACACGTTTGGCGTAATCATACGTTTTTTCGGCTCCATTCTTGGCGATACCGGACGCGGCCAAAATGTCTGCATCCAAACCGCCGTAAATTTCGCCGGTCTTTTGTCCGATTACCGATTGTTCATCGTTCTTGGACATTTCGACAATAGCGTTTTTCTGTTCATCTGTCAACGCGGCGGTTGCGGCGTTGGCGTTCAAAAGTTCATTTGTGAGTGCCATAATTCTTTCCCTTTGAATTTTTGGTATATCAATCTACCGTATCGCAATTGGTGTTATTTCGAACCCTTGGGGCGGCCGGGCTTCTTGGTTTCCTGTTCCTGTCCCTGTGCGGGTTCGGGTTCCGGCTCGGCGGCCGGTGCGGGTTCGGCGTTGGCTTTTTCCTGTTGTGCCGCAAGGGCGGCCGCAACGGCTTCGTCAATCAATTTTTGTTGGTCTGCGAGCGCGGCGGCAACGGCCGCGTCAATGCGTTCTTGTTCCGCCTTTTGCTTCGCGGCGGCGGATTCCTTGGCCATATTGGCCCGTTGTGCAATGTACGGGTTCGGGTCGTAAAGAACGGTAATGTTGAACCCCTGTTTTAACAGGGAATCCCGCACCGTCGTTTCATACGCCTTTTTCCCGAATTTTTGGACCCTCGGTTTGGAAATCCTTTTGCCGGTTCGCGTGTCGAATTGGGGGACCTCAATAACGCAATGGTACGCCATTTCTTCGCCCTTGGGGACAACGTAATTTTCCGACGTCAAATTTTCAATCGCGGTGTCGCGTCCGTCTTTTGTAATCATACGTCTTTCGGTTTTTTGTTAAACTTGGGCGGCCGGTTCCGGGCGTTGCTCGTTCTCATACCGGGCCAATTCCGCCGTTATAATTTCAATCTTTTTTGCAAACGGTATCGCGCTTCCGAAATCCAATACATTGGTGTTCTCGCGCTCAAACCGACGTACAAAATTAGAAAAGTTTAATTTAATGCGCAAATCTTGTTCGGCAATCAATCCTTTGTCGAACATTTCGATTGCTTCCGTGCGCGTCAAATGCCGGTACGGTTCCAATTCGGCCAATACCAACATTCGGCGTAATTGCGTCGGGTCGTTCCTGTATTCTGTTTCCAAGATTTGGTTTTGCATCATATCCAATTCGGATTCCGGCGCGCCCGCTTCCTTGGCGGCCTTATACCGGGCGCGTAATTCGTCCGGCGAATACAAGTAAAATTCGGTCCCGTAATTGATTTTCGCGGAAATGAAATATTTTCCGTACCTCAACCGGCAAACCGTTTCATCGGCCCATTGTTGCGCGGATTCAAAACCTTTCTTTACGCGGTTCAATACCGTTGTAACGCTTTCAAAGTTTGCCCGCACCTGTTGTTCGTTGAACGCGTCCCGATTGGTAATGATTTCGTCTTGACCAACAACCGCCGTAATGATTTCTTCGCGCAAACGCTTTTGTTCGTCCACGTTGTAATCAAGGGCGTCGCGGTCCACGGTCAACATCTGTACAGGGTTCCGCAAATCCGGTTGGTTTTCTTCCGCGTTCGGCACGGGGATTTCGATAAATGAACCGGCACCGATAATGCGTTTGTTGCCGCATTTCGGGCAACGCATCAACAAACCGGCCGGGTCCAACCTATAATGGCCTTGTTTATCCCTCAAAAATCCGCCGTCGCAAGTGTCCCCGTTTTCAGCGTTGGAAAAATCGCAACTTTGTTCATAACCGGACAATATGGGATATGCGCCCATAAGGTCCAATTGACGCTTCGAAATATGGAAAAATTCGAACCAATCCAATGATTCCAAAACGCCGGACAACGGGGACGCCTTAACGTCCGGGTCGTCCAACGAAATGGGTTCCGTCCAAAAAAACCTGGCCGGGCAATAACCCAAATCGTGCGGGGCTTCCAACAACGGTTCCCCGTCAATTTGTCCGGTTTTCTTTTCGTCTTTCCAAACGCGGTACGTGGAATCGTCCAAAACAACGATTTCGTCCCGGCGGCGGAAAACGATGAAATCCATAACACCGGTTGTCCGGTCCGCCTTGTACGCAATAACATCGTCAATCGGCAACCAATAAAAATACGGCTCGGGACGGTCCGTTTTCTGTTCGCGGGGAACATCAACAATCAAAACCGAATTGATTTCGGATTTGAAAAACTCCCAACCCTTGGTTGACCATATTTCGGGTTCGTGCAACTTGGTTTGGCGGTATTCTTCCCAATCGTCGCGTTGTTCTGTGTTAACAAATTGATAGTTGAACGCCGGGTTGCGCCCGTCGAAAATGCGGCTTAATTTGTCAAAGCAAACGTCCGTTATCTCGTTTGTTTTAACGGGATAACGGAACAATGCTTTGAATAATACAAACTTATCGTGCGGCAAAATGTTTTCAACCATTGACAACCATTGCGTCAATGGCAAAGAAATCCACGGGTTGTTGAACGTGGTAACGCGCTTAACCGTGTGAAATTTGATGCGCCCTTGGTGCATCTTCGCGCGGTCCAATGCGGCCCCGTTCCGTCGCTCGTCAATTTCCTTTTTTATTTTGCTTACGTCGTAAGGCATAATCCACAAATTCGAATTTTGAGTTATCCGGCAAATGCCAACCGCCGTTGTTCGGCATACGCAACAGTCGTTCCGCGTGGGAATATTCAAATTCCCGGGTAACGTCGTTCGCAACCAACGTTACCGTGGTTGTCTTGGCGTTCATATTAGGCGGGGTTTAAATCGGTCAACGGGTTGAAATCGTCGGGCTTGACGATTGCAAGGTTATCCGAATAGTTGTCGGGGTACTGCCATTGAATTTCGTTGGAATCCTTTGCGTCGAAATTGCCGTGAATCTTCGAACCCACGAACAGGGCGCGAATTGGAATCGGGTAATAGGTGGTCGGCGTGGTCGGGTCTTGGATGGCTTCAATTTTCCCGTTCTCGTCGAAAAGGAAAACGCCGAGGTTACCGGCCGCCGCTTCGCACATCAATTCCTTGATGATTTTAATGGTGGATTGAGGAACGCCACGGAACACACCGGCAAATTGAACCGGGTTGCCGCCGAGGACTTGCGGAATACCACCCAAATCATCGTTACCGCCGGACGTCAAACGGGCGTCGCCGCCGGAATCGGCCGGGGCATTGATATACGGCGAAACAACGATTTTCGTACCATTGGCGGCGGCCAACAGTGCGGTCCACGTTGCCAATTTCGTAATAGTCGGGGCAAGCGGGGTTCCGCTTCCAACCATCGCGTTACGCGTTCCGTCGGCTTGACGCAGACGTTGGAACGCAACTTTTTGGATTTGGCCGAAATTTTCCGGGCAAGTTACGGCGGGAATCGTCGTAATTGCGGTTGCGGCCGGGCATTGACAAATAAGTGACATAATGCAAAATGTTTTAGTTGTTTGTTATGCTTCGAACGGCTTACCCTTTGCCGCTTCAACTGCAAAAATAATTAAAATTTCAACAAATCGCGCATAATCAACGCAAAATTCAATTTGGCACAATTTATCGTCCGGGGTTTTTATCGCCCCAAAATGGGCGTTTGTGGCCCTAATGGACCCGGACGCCCCGGCTCGCTTGGTTGTACGGCTTCGTGTTGCCGTCGGCAATTTCCTTTTCGTATATTCCGGTCAATCCGTCCGCGTCGTCGTCGTGTTCGTTCGCACCGAAATTGCGCAAAAACCCGGTAATATGCTTGTGGAATGCCGGAAATTTCGTTTCCCACCCAAACGGGAATATGATATGTTGATTTACCAACGGCGCGCCCGTAATAATGCGTGATTCCTTGTTTGCGCCTTGGTAAAACGGAACAGACAAACACCCAATCTTTTTTTTCACGACCTTTTCGAATTGCGCGCCGCCGTTGTTCGATTCTATCCACGCCTTTTGTGTGCGGTTCGTGTTTATCATCCGGGGAACTGTAACCGTTGTAACCTCGGTTGATTCGTCGGTATATTCGATGTCGGTAATGAGCGCGAACAACAACGGTTCGAACCGCTTGTTGTGTTCGCTCCAAATTTGATTGTCGGATTTATAGATGTCGTACGTTGCCGCAAACAAAAAGTCGTCGCCCTCGTCCGCCACGTCAACATAACACCCGGACCGCACATATTGGCCCCAATCGGATTTTTCAACCCACGTTTTAAACGGTTGGTACAAATACGCCGTCGCGTCCCCCGGATTGCCTTGGTATAGGCATTGAAAACCCAACGGGTCCAATTGCTTTTGTTGCAACAGGCGTTCCAATGAATGGCGTTGCGGCCACAAAGGTTGCCCGGGTTCCCGGTCGTCAATCTCGGTCGGCGGGCCGGTTTTGATGGCTTCGAAATTGACCAATACCCACGCGCCGGCCGGTATGTTTTCAAAGTCGTACCAACGTTCAGCAAAAACGACCTTTTCCGAATCAATGATTTTGCCAATAATATCATCCGGGTTCCACCGCGTGAACACGACCAATTGTTGGGAATCGTTATGCAAACGGGTTTGCGCAACTTTCGTGAACCACTCCCACGCGGCCGTCCTAATAATCGGGCTATTCGCTTCCGCCGAATCTTTGTACAAATCATCGTAAATCATCACGTCCACGGTCTTGGACGTCAACGAACCGCCACGACCCACGACGCGCAATGAACCGGTGTGGCCCACGATTTCGAACACGTCCGAATTGCGCAAGTAATTGTTGGCAACAGTGACCACGTTGGACCCGTTCAACGTCGTATCCGGGAAAATAGCCCGGTATTCGTCCGAATCAATCAACCGTTGTACGTCGCGGTTGAAATCCTTGGCAATCGTGGCCGCATACGAACAGATGCAAATTTTCAAATCGGGGTACATCCCCAACATATCCGCCGGCAAAAACCGGCTTGACCCTTGGGATTTGCCGTGTTGCGGCGGGGCCTGTATGATTAGTTTTTGAATCTTGCGTTTGGCAAACAAATCCAACACGCGGTAATACGCTTTATGAAACGGCGTCGGTTGGAACGACCGTTGCATATATTGGGCGAACCACAAAAGGTTACGCCGTGCGCCCTCTTGCAAAAACAATTCCGGGTGTTCGGTCAACATCCGGGTTATTTGCATCGTGTCCAAATCCATTTCTAACTGTCAATCCCGATTTTTGACAAATTCGGCCATCTTGCGTTCATAAATGCAATAACGGATTTTTGCACCGCTTCAAATTGCGCGTCCGTCAAATGGCCAAGATGTATAATAATAACATCTTCGTTTGGGTCTTGCGGCCCGTCCGTTTTTCCAAATCCCGCCATCGTTATTTTTCTTTCCCGTCAAACAATTGGCGGATTGCCCACGCCAACGCGTCAATCAACGCGAAACAAAGGGCAATCCACGCCAACATTGCAAGACCATCCAACATTTTATTTGGTTTTAATGGCTTCAAGAACTTGCGCCAACAAATCGTCCGGGACGTTCTTTAACGAAACAGTTGTTTTGCTTTCGGTTTCAACCTTGCCCGACAATTCGTTATTAACGCGATTTTGCCAATGTTCCGGGTCACGGTTGCACAACGCAAAGATAATGGCCGTTGGATTCGGCAAAACGCGTTTGTGTACAACCTTGGTTTTCGTTATTGTTCCCTTGCCGTCCCGGCCCGGCACTTTTTCCGTCGTTGTTTCGTCGTATTCAAACCCGCGTACCAATTCCGCCAACGAACGCTTGCAGTCAACGACCAATTGGGAATCGTACCAATCTTGGTATTCCTGTTCGGCCTTTTTAACCTTTTCCGAAAAATCCGAATCGTCGCGCAAATGCCGGTAAAAAGAATCGTGACCAACACGCGCGGCCGTGTACGCATCTTTATACGATTGCCCCTTTGCAATGGCCGCACACATTATTTCAACCTTTGCATCGGTCCATTGGGGTTTCCGGCCTTTTTTCTTGGGTTCGGCCGCGATTGTCCCTTTATCTTTTGCCATAACTCAATGTATTTTTTGCAAAGATAGTGAAATTTCTACAAATAGCCCGGACGGCCGTCAACACCACCCGGGCGAAACATTATTTTGCCTGTTTGCGTATTCCGCGATTAAACCATTTGTCAACAAATTCTTTGATTGTCGGAATATCGTACACGCCGTTGGAAGATAGGCCCACGACGATTGCCAACATTACCACGCCCAACCATTCGGGTTGCCCAAATTCGATTAACTGCAAGGCCCACGCGACAACAGACAGGACCGCGCCGACGACCCACGCGACAATTTGGGGCCACATTCCGTTAATGATTTTGAACGCGCCGTTGATGATACCGGCCAACGATACGGTTGCCGCCATCAAAAGCGGGGCAATGTACCAAAAGTTTTCGCTAAAAATTCCTTTGATAATTTCCATAACGATTTAATTTATTTGTTAAACTTTTTCCGCTTGCGCGGCTTCTCTCTTTTTCTTTGCAAACGCGGGCCACTCGGGCGAATCGAAATAAAACCAATATAACCCGCCACATTTCGGGCGTTTGCCCTTACAACAGGACGCAATGTTACGACGGCAAAGATTCAATTTCCTTGCGGCTTCCGCCGCGCTTTCGCAATACGCGTGTTCGCCCTTTTCGTTTATGGCTACAACCGCACGTTTGTTCCAACCTCTTACGGCGGGATTTACACGCAAATTCTTTTTACCGATTTCAAGGATGCGGGCCTGTTGTTCTTCCGTCAACCATTCATCCCATTTTTTCCCGGCATTATGCGGGACGTGTCCTTTCATAAATCGGCCGTTCTTAAAATTGCGCGTCGGCCGCCCGTCTTTTCCAAATTCGTATTTCATTTTCCGGGCTTTTTCTTGGGCAACAATGAAATACACGCGCCGTCGTCTGCGTTAACGGGGAACTGCGATATTTCGCACACCCGTTGCGGGTCCCACCAACCCGACAAAACGCAATGTTGACAATCCCGGCATTTCGAATCCGTTAATTGTTCCATTATTCTTTTTCGTATTTTGGGATAAACGCGGCGTCCTTGCATTCGCCGGTTTCAAACTTGATGCGGACGTAAAGCATTTGGCGGTCCGGTTGGTCCTCAATTTCAATCAAACGTTTACCGGCACGGCCAACGATTGCATCCCATAACGCCAAAATATATTGCGGGTCGTTGTGTTCGCTATAATCCGCTTCGATAAAGTAATGGTCCCCGCCGTTCTTTGGTTCGCATTCTCGGCCGGTCATACTTTCGACCATCCGGCACAATTGCGCATCAAACGGCCGCAACTTGGTTTTCCAATATTCTTTCGCGCTCATTGTTTGATTTTTGATTTTATAATTTTAAATCCATCTTCTCCCAACGCAATTGCGCGGGGATATTCGGTAATGTCGTCTTTCGGGACAATAAGATTGTACACACCCAATTGGCCCTTTATCGGCATTTCCACGACCCGGCGCGGGTTGCGCATCAACCATCCGTAACCCTTGCGCGGGCGTTCGTTTTCCGGGATGCACGTTGCGGTCCAATCTTCCGGCGTAAATTCTTCAACGGGCTTGGTGCCGTACAGTTCGACAAAACCGCAAGTAACACCGGCCGGGTTCAACGGGATAACCGGTTTTGCCGACGAACAAATTAACAGGTCGCCCCGGTATTTTGTATCTCGGGTTCGTACCTCAATTGATTTTTCCGCGTGGTATTCCCCGCGTTCGTCCCGACGGACAACACGCGTTAACAAATCCGCATACGGTTGTTTTACCGTTAACGCCTTGAAAACGTCGTGTTGTGCCGGGTCGTATTGTTTTCTGTCAATCTGCATACCGTCAAATGTTTTCGGGAATGTCGGGGCCGGTATATGCGCCGGGTTGATATTCAGGTGCCGGGGCCGGTGCGGATTCGTGTTTAGGGCCGCCCGCTAATTCCATTTCGTCAACGTGGATTTCGGTAACGTACCGAGTTTGTCCGGCGTTGTCTTGGTATGAACGGGTCTTGATTTTGCCGACGATATTAAGGCGGGTTCCCTTTTTGACGAAATCTTCGCACACGCCCGCCAATCCGGATTTCCTGACAACGATATTGTGCCAATCCGTGGAATCGGGTATTTCTTTTCCGTCCTTGGTCTTATATCCGCGTTCGGTCGTGGCCAACGTGAATTGTGCGACCTTGCCGCCGTTTTCGAAATTGGTAATTTCGGGGTCCTTTCCCACATTACCGGTCAAAATTACTTTATTCATCTTTTTTCAAGTTTGATTCCAATTGTTGCTTTATGAAATTAACGACTGAATCGTATTCCTTTTGTGTCGCGCCCTTGGACTTTTGGAAATACAGAATCGGGGACAACGTATTACCGTCCTTTTTCATTATCGCGGGTTGTTTGCATATCCCGGTTATCCCGTTCCGGACCAACACAATTTCCATATTCTTGTCGTTTTTCCTTTTTCGGCCGGGCCGGTTTCGGGGCGCGGCCGTTTCTTTCAAAATTTGCTTTCGCCTTGTCCCGTCGAATAGACCGGACAACATCGTTGTATTCTTTCATTCCGGGTCGTAAACGGACGGTTTGTTTGCAGACAACAAAACCGGTTGTAAGGGTTGGCCGAATGTCAACATTGACAACCAAATTTGACCGGTTTCCGCAATCGTTTTCAGTTCATCCGGCGTCAATTGCCAACACGTCAACACCTCGCCGGTTTTCAGTTTTCCGCGCAATTCCGCCGGTAACGGTCGGTATTCGGATTGGTTCGCGCCAAACACAATGTTTACGCCATCAAATTTAATCGGTTCCACGCTACAAATGTTTGTATTCTTCGTTTAATTTTTCAATAATCAACAGATTCGACCGGTATATGCGCATATTCCGGCGGTCGCCATTTTCCCAACGATTGTGCATTTCAAAACACAATATATTAACATTCCTTGGGTCGTGTGCCATTTCCGGGTGCGCACCACGGGTTAATATATGCGAAATATACACGGCAGAATATTGGTGCAACGGGCGCATCGTTTCCGCGCATTGGTGCGGGTAATGGTCCCAACACCACCGGTAAAACCGTTCGTTTTCCGCCGGGGTATGGCCTGTTCCGAACAACTCCCGTTGGATTGAAACCCGCAAACGGATTTCCATTACAAAACGCGGGTCAATCAATGGTTCGATTCCGTGCGCCCTGCAAAGGTCGTATTGTTCGCGGGTATCAATCAAAAACGGTTCCATTATTCGCCGAATACCTCCATTTCCGCCGTCTTGTTCTCAAACAAATAGGCGTACGCTTCGTTAACGATTTTGTCGGCCCACACGGTCATTTTTACGGCCGCGTTGCTTTCGCTCGTCTTGTACTTGATACGCGGCGTCTTGAACGTTACGCGACCAAATTTCGTTTCGATATTCCCGAGAATGGAAATGCCGATATTGTCTTTTTTCCCGGCAAACGTTACGCCGGTTGGCGTAATGGGCGAACGCCCAAGTTCGCGTTGCGCCGAAAATTCCGTGTTGTCGAAAACGTCGCAAACAATGTCGGTCAATTCCCGCGTAAACAACGCTTCCAAATCGGGGTGAATCGGCCGCGATACCTTGACGTGGTATTCGTTTTCGGTCGTCGTTCCGTCGTCGTAGGTTTCGCAAAGTCTGTACTTGCAATCCACGCCAAACATTTCAAGTTTGAACGTCTTTAATTCAAAGGTCTTTTCCATATCGCTTTACTTTATTTTCCCGGTTCGGCCGGGTCCGCCTTTTGGGGGACCAAACAGGTACGCCCAAGTTCAACCAATGTCAAAATGTCTTTCGCAATCGCGGCTTCCGCCTTTGAATGGGACTTTTTGATTTCTACCGCCCATTTCTTCGTGTACAACACAACAAAATCCGGGTCGGTGTGCAATGTAATTGTTTTCTGTTTTGCCATATTAAAATTCGTTTTGTTCCAACAATGCGGCGGCCCGGCCGATTGATTCCGTCGAATTTTTGATTTCCGGTGCCGTAATAACACCGTTGACGGGCGGTTCGTTGTTTTCTTCTTTCATCGGCGGATTCATACCGCATCCGCCGCATTTCGGGCCGCCCCCAAATTCCTTTGCCGCATCCGCCGCAATCTTGGCGGCGTCGCTTGCCGCGTCGGCGATTTTGGCAAAGGCGGGAACCGGGTTGTTCGGTTGTTCTTCCGGGTATTCCTTTACTTTCAGTTCGACCAATCCGTGTTCCAACAGGACCGGCAAACAACGCGCAACCGCTTTCGTATCTTCCAACGCATCGTGCGCCGGGAACGTTTCGCCGGGGAAACAACGCGAATACAGTTCGCCAAGGTTGGGGAATTTCAACCGGCCGTTGGCCATCCGGGCGTCAACCCATTTCATCGTCGGCCGCATCGTGTCAATTCGCTTGCCCTTATACAACGCGGATTCAACGTCGTTGGCGTCGTAATACTCGCGCCCGAGTTCGCGCAAAATGTTTGCTTTGACAATGGACGTGTCGAAATGGATATTGTGGCCACAAATCAACCCCGCGTTCAAGCAATCCGCAATAAACATATCAACAATGGCCGCGAACGGCTCGCCGTGTTCCAATGCGTATTCCGTGGTTATGCCGTGGACCTCAACGGTATCGGCGGGAATTTCCCAACCGTCCGGGCGGACAATATGCGATTCAACCTTGCATCCGTGCATCCACGCCAATTGTACAATATGCGGATAACCCGCAAAATCCGTTTCCCAACTTGCGTTCCGGTCCGGAATGCCCGTTGTTTCTGTGTCGAAAAATAAGACGTCGTTAATATTCATTGTTTTGTCGTGTTACTTTTGGTCAATAATCGCTTTCGTGCCATCCGCTTTGTTGCCATACAGGGTTCCGGACGGAATGTTGCTAAACTCGCGTAATGCGGTTTTTAGGTCGTAAACCGTACAATTCCAACCGCGTGAAATCGTGTACGAAATGAAATCTTCTTCGTTAATCTTCCGCATATCAAATTGATTTAGGGTCCTCAATGTAAACATACAGGTTTTCGGCGGCGTATTGCTTCAACCAATCCAAGAAATCCAACATTTGGCGTTGGTTCAATTGGCGACCATATAAGGCCCCGCCGTTGTTGTCGGCGCGGTCTGTATCGCCCGGGTAATTCGACAACAAGAATGCGTCCGTTTGGTCCTCGGTCAACCTTTCGCCGGTTTCGTATAACGCGGTCCGGATTGTCGGGACAACGTAATTGTAGTAATAACCCAACAGGGCGGCGGACGTTCCGGGTTCGGCGGTTTCAAAACGGACCATTACGCGCTTTCCTTTGTTCTCGGCGAAATAGGCGTTTAACCGGTCCATCGGCAACCGAAATTTTCCATCAATCCCGATAATGCCCGATTCTGCAATTACGTTATTTTTCATTTTCAAACCAATATTCTTTGTACCGGATTCCGTCTTTGTTCGTACGCCACACGTCAACCATTACATAACCGGCAATTTTACCGTCTGCAATCATCCGGCGGATTTTGCAAAATTCCGTGTGCATTTCCGCACATTTAAATTCTTTTCCGTTGTACACAGAAAGACGACGCCCGGCCATAAGGGCCACAATGATTTTCCGCCGCTTGGATTCGCGGGTTTCGGATTCGGTTCGCTTGTTTGCGCGTTTGAAAAAGAGTGCCATAATTATTTGGTTTTTAGTTCGCTTTCGGAAAAAACAAATCGTGTAATTCGGGAAATTCGGCCGTGACCAATTTTGCAACGGTCAAATTGTACGCTTGCAGTCCCAATTGTTCGATATAATCGCGTTCGGCAACGGGACGCGGTGAACGCTTGGCGATAACATCTTTGAACGCGTCGGAAAATTCATCAACAGACATACCAATTACGCGGTCAATTGGATGCGCGGGTAATTTGTAACCCTTTGCGCCGCCCATCTTGCGCATCGCTTGATAAGACGCGCGGATTGCTTCGCGGTCGGTCCGTTGGGCTTCCATATACGCGGACAAGTTCGTTTTAAACTCGTCCATATTGCAAACGTCCTCAACGGTTTTTCCGGCCAACGCTTTACAAGAACCAATCTTTTTTCGTGTTTCCTTGTTCATCTTTTTACCACGCTTTCAATTCATACGTTTTCCCGTCCTTGACAATTACGCAATCGTCGGTTTCTTTCAACGCCACGACGTCCGGGCGCGGGATTGATTCTACAACAGGGACGCCAAAGGCCCCGGAACGGCGGACCACAAAGGCCAACGAATTGTTCACGCGGGACAAATTCGCGCAACTGAATACCACCGTATCGAATTTCGTGTGCGCAAAATCCGAAATGCGCATTGCGCGTCGCGTCATACGCAAGATTTCAAACAAACGTTTCATCGCTCGGTGTATTCTTCAACCAACATTTCCGTTTGTCCGCGTTGGACCTGTTCGATGAATCCTTGGAATCCATTTTTGCGGGCAATTTCAACAATCGTTTCCAAACGCTTTGCGCCCAACGATTCGCCACGCGCGATGCGGAACACCTTTACCGTGGGATTCGACGCAATGATTAGTTTGGTCGCGATTTCCATAATTTGGGAATCCGAAACCTTGCCGGGGACGAACGGAACGCCGTTCAATTCCAAACCGTCGTCGGTAAACGTCAACCCGCCAATCGGCAATTTGGCGTTTGCAATAAGTTCCGCGCGTTCCTTGGCCAACGTGTCAATTTTGCCGTCCATTTCTTGCGCCTTGGCGGTAACGGAATCAAATTGTTGTTTCTTTTCCCTGTATTGCTCAACCATTGCGTACTTTTTGTTGTGCGCGTCTGCGTTTGCCAACAGTTCGGCAACGTTCGTTTTCTCGGGGTTGTTCTTTTCGTAATCGGCCAACCATTGTTCGGCGTTCGCCTTGCGGTTTTCGAAATCGGCTTTTTCGGCGTTGATTAACGAAACGGTTTCGTTGTATGTCTTTTCCGCGTCGGCAATCATTTTCGCGGCAATTTCCTTGGCCTGTTTCAATGAATCCGCCGCCACTTCAAGCCGTGCCGGGATTTCGGCCAACTGTTCCGTGCGTTGCGCCAACATTTCGCGCACCGTCTTGGCCTTTTCAATCAACTTTGCGTTCGTGGCCTGTTGTTCCATCAACCCGGTAACATCAATGGGCTTGCCGTATTTCTCAATATCGCCCGGTTCCATCCTCGCGGAAATGGACGCAACCAACGCATCAAACGTCTTTACGTCCCGGTTAATGCCGGTACGTTCCGTTTTCAGTTCGGAAACCTCGGCGTCAATCGCTTCGATTCGCTCGCGGACCGCCGGGGCCAACAGGGACTTAACAACGGCAATTTGCTTGCGGCGTCCCTCGGCCGTTTCGGACCAACGCGAAAATTCCACGGCGTCGAAATCTTGATAACCGAAAATGCGTTGCAACATCGAAACGTTGTTGGTCTGCATCCCGGTTGATTTCTGTTTGATTGTAAGCGTTCCGCGCGGGTTCGCTTCCGTGAAAGACAATTGCACGTCGTATTCCTCGCCGTCGTCGCCAACAATCATTTTGGCGAAACCCTTTGATGCGCCGTTGCGTAACACGTCGTCGCGGTTGCCCGTCAACAATACGCCAATGGCCTTTAACAACGTGGATTTGCCTAATTCGTTGTCCCCGGTAACGAAATACACCGCGCCGGTAAAATCGGCGGAAAACCGTTCGATTACTTGGAAATTCAGTAACTCTAACTTTTTAATAAACATCGTATCGAAAAATTAAGTGTTATACTTTCCCGGGAATCCGCCCGGTCGGTTGTGGCCATTGCCGGAATCGAACCGGCACACCGTTAAGGTACAAAATTTTGAGTTTTGCGTGTCTGCCTATTTCCACCAAATGGCCATTTATTTGTTCGTGTTCTTTCCCGCGAATGTGTCCGTTTGCGCGTGACAATTCGGGCAAAGAATCTGTAAATTTTCCAATCTATTGTCGTTGTGTATCCCGTTTTTGTGGTGTACCTGTAACGGAATTGGTTTACCGTTCCATTCAGTATTACCGCAAATTTCGCATTTCCTTTCACGCAATCCGTTGTTCAAAATCCGGTTACGAAGATGGTTCGAACAGGTATATTTTGAATCTTTCACAAAAACCAATTCATCGTTAATTCGCGGAATCCTTTTACCGGGCTTTCCTTTGTTCCACACGCTTCCGGTAAAATGCGACGTGTCAATATTCAAACGTTCAATATGGCAACGCAATATCTTATATGAATTGCCAAACCGCGAACGTCCAAGACGGCGCAACATTTCCGCAATGCTTTTTGATTGCTTCGCCGCTTCAATAATTTCCGCGTCTGTATTTTTGTGCTTTCTGTTCATATTGAACCCCCGCCCGGAATCGAACCGCCGCGCCCACTTTTGCGCCACGGGGGTTTGTTTGGGCCTTTCACGTTTCACAACGTTCCGGCCCCGTAAAGTAAAAAACGTTCAATATTTATTCGCGGATGATGACCGCTTTTGTTGCCCCGGCACGAATCGAACGTGCATCGTCGGAACCAAAATCCAATGTGTTAGCCGTTGCACCACGGGGCAATTGTTGTTATCTATCTAAATGGATTGATTCAAATTTGCATCCGGCCATCAGCCCGCGCGTTGCGCATCGCGCTTCTTTCTCCGCTTCTCTCCTATTGTCTGCATTGATAAACAAATCCCACGATGAACCGGATTTTTTGTCGGTGTAATTTGCAATGTACTTTTTCATAACTCATTGTTTTTTTGCTTCGCGGAACCCGCCCGGTCGGTTGGGTTATTTCCTTAACCCGATACAAAGGTACAACAAAAAATTTAATTTCCAAATATTTTTGCTTTATTTTTTCGATTTTTTTCAAAAAAGTTTTCCGGCGTCCTCAATCCTCGGTTCCCAACATACCGTTCCGGCCGCAAACGCGCGTTCAAATGCGGCGTCCGTTGGGGCGTGGCGGCCCAATTCGAACCAATGTTTGTATTTGGCCCGCTTGCAATATATCCGGTACGTCCCGCCCGGGACGCCAACTATACGCGCAACAACAACCATCAATAAATAAGTTTGCGTTTCGGTTTTGTCTTGGTCATATATTCCCAATCCATTTCGAACGCCCAATACGGGACGGCCCTATACGCACGGCGTTGTTTATACTGATTCCAAACCCAATAAACGTGTACGGGTTCATCCCCGGTTACAACCGCGCCGTGGTAATGTATCTTTTCCCCAAACAAATAAAATGTTTCGCCGGGTTTTATTTCTCTTAACGGGCCTTTCATATTTCTTCGTGGTTACAGTAAACAATTTTTCGCCGCCGTTCGTCACGCAAGAAACAACGGCAATCTTGACAGGCGTTCGAAGCAACATAAATTCGCACGGATGCAATCATCTTTCCATACGGGCAAGGCGTTTTCATAACCTTTCCGGAATGGTCGGTTTCGTATCTTATTTCCTCAACCATAATTCATTTTTTTAACCGCCTGTATTTTTCGGACGTGTTCTTATTTACAAATTCTTGTACGGACATATTCTTATATCCGTTTGCGAACGGGTTAATTACATATCCGCGCCGGTTCTTCATCTTGTCCCGGTTCCAAAGCAACCCGGCGGATTCTCGCTTTGTTTCATTCGCTTTTTTAAGACTGTACCGGACGCCGTTTCGCTTTTTGCTCATATCAAAACAACCTTGGGTTCGGGTCCAACAAATGCGCGTTCAATGCGTCCAATTCCCGTTCCATCTTCCGGGCCGCGTTCAACGCATCGTAATTGTGTTCGTTGAACCATTCGCGTTGTTTCTCTCGCAACGACGCAACGAACCGCACGTATTCCGCCGACTGTTCCGGCGTTATTTCTTGCAAATTTTCAATTTGCGGGGCTTTTAATTCGTCCATATAACTTTACTTGACAGATTGTTTGATTGTCTTAATTTGGCGTTCTTTGCCCTTTGTGGCGATTGAACCGCGCTTGCGCTTTGGCATTCCGGGGTTCGTTGATTTCCCCGGCGGCCGTCCCCGTTTCCGCTTTACCTATTCCGTTTCCGGGGCCTTGCGTTCCGTTTCGGCCCGTTTCCGTTCCATTTCCGGCGTTACGGGGTGGCGGCACCAAAAGAACATCGCGGTTCCGGTCCTATAAAACCATTCGCATTTTCGACATTCCGTCGAATCAATGGCACAATTCCGACCGAACGGGCATTTGCCATCAATGGTTGTAAAAATTTTGGTCGGCATAATGTTATTTTCGGTTTGAATGTTTAACTGCGTATTTGTGTTGTTGGCGGCGGTCGCGCGTTTCTTTCTCTCTTTGCGCTTTCTCTATTATCCCAACTCTTTAAGTACGTCGTCAAAGTTTTCTATTGCTCGCGCAAATTCTCTTGCCCGCGCAAACACTCGTTCGCGTTCCCTTTTGATTGGCGTTAAATTATCTTGTTCCATACTAAAACAATTTATCGTGTTCGCGTTTCGGCAACTGTTCCTTAACCCATTTCGGTTCATTTACCAACGCCCAACGGCCGAAATGCAACAACAACAGGGCGTCCGCATTCCACAACGTAACATTTATTTCCGGGTACATTTTTGCCGCGTATTCAGCGTAACGCCGTTTGCGTTCCGCCTTTTCGACCTTTTCCCCGCGTACGCGCAATTTCAACTTGGTTTGCCACGTCATTGGATGCACCATTACGTACGGGATTCCGGCGGTTCCAATTATGGTTTTCAACTGTTCGTAATTCGCCATCATCTTTTGAATGCGGTACAATTTACCCATATTCGCCCGCGAATTATCCGCCGAAACATCGTCCGGACGCACCGACAATTTTTCAAGAAACACAATCGGGTTGTAGTTCTCGGCGTAATACGCGAAGAAATCCCGCAATTCCGTAATATCCTTTGGCATTTTTACCGCCTTGGTCCTGTTGCCGGGAATGAATACAGACAACCCACCGTTTGCCCCGGGGTCCACGCCAATAACACAATTTACCAAAAATCTTTGTTCCATCGCTATTCGAATTTTATGTAATCGGTTAATGTAATTCCGTTTGCTTTCATCTTCGCAAACGTTTCTATCAACGCCTTTCGGCGCGACAACGTGAACGCCCCGGGTTGCAGTTCCGGCGCATCCGGCCCGGCCTGTTTTAACCGGCGAACGTCCCCAACCATCCCACGACGGGAAAAATCGTTTATCGCCCGCGCAAATATGGCCTTTTGTTCGTCAACAGTTACCACAATTTCAGTTGCCAACCCGGCGTCCGCCAATTCGTTGTAATACAACATTTCGGCAATTGGCGACATTTCCGGCAACCGGCCGTTTTCCTTGAAAAACTCAAATGCCGCGATGCAATCTTTTTTCGTGGCGTCCCGGTAACATTGCATTTCTTCCGCATCAATCGTCCGTTCCGGAACCGGCCGCGCGTCGTTCGCCTTTTTCAATATCCACGCCCGGCGGCCTTTGTACGCGTTCAATATCTTGCAAACGTATTCGGCGTTGAATTGTTGATAATGCCCCCGGTCCGCTTGGCCGTCCCGGCCCTTGGGTAAATAATCATCCAACTCCCCGGTAATAGACATTTCGAACGCCATTTTGAAATCCTTAACGGTCAAGTTGCCGTAATACCGTTTCAAGATTTCTGCCACGCGGGCGACCAAATAACCACGTTCGGTTTCGTCCGTATCCCGGTATCCAACATCTTTTGCAATGAAGCGTAACGCCTTTGTAAGTTCGGCGAATAATTCGTTGCCGTCGTATTCGGCAACAGTCTTGGCCGTGGACGCCAAAAACACCGCCTTTTCAACCGGCCCCAACGCATCCATTACGGCCGGAATTGCGACCATTTCCCGGCGGACCATAACCGCCGATTTGGGTTTGTAAATTGTTACGCCTGTTTCCATATCATTGCGCCATACTTGATAAATATTCGATTGCATCCGGGGACAACGCCACGCCGCCGTTCAGTTTGTGCAACTTGCCCTTTTCAATATCTCCACGAATAAAGTTCCGGGCCGTCGCAATCCAATCTTTCATTTTCTTTCCCTTTTGCGCGGACCAATCCGCGACGGCGTGGAAATAGTACACAATATCAACGTTTGCAAATTCCGGCGTCTTAAATTCGGCGGCAAACGCGTTGTAATCGGCGAACCGGGAATTTTCGAAAAGACACGCGGCCGGTTCCGCCGTCCGGCGGGGCCGGGTAACTGTAACAGGAACAAAACCGGATTCGTCCGGGAATAAACCGCCATCGGCGTTATTATTATCATTACCCAAAGAATTATCCTTTGTATCAATATTGGTTGCCGTTTCAGCAACGCCCCCCGTTGCTATTTCAGCAACGCCCCCGTTGTTGTTTTGATAACGCCCCGTTGCTTTTTCAGCAACGCCGTATCTGTTTGCAACATAATGGCAAAATTTAACGCCGGAAAAGAACATTTCCCGTTTATCAACCAATCCCCGGTCAATCAACCGGTCAATTATCTTTTTGGCGTTCTGTTTGGTCACATTCAACGCCGATGCAACGTAATTCAAAGACCCGCGAAATTCGGTTTCTTTGTCTTGGGTAAATCCATATATCAATGAATAACACAACAATTCATTACCGGACAATCCCAATTCAACAATGGCGAATCCCGGAACGGTTATGTAATTGTCAATTTTGAATGTTCGTGTTTCCATTATTCAAAAATTTGTAATTGTGTGCCAACCTGTACTTTACCCAAAATAAAATCGCAAATAAAATTACGGGCATATTCTTTTGTTATCATTGAACGCGTTTCACTACAAATTCCGCCGCCCTTAACCCCGCGTTCATCAATAATTCGTTTTCCTTTATGCAACTTTTCCATCGTTACGTTATACGTTGGTTCGCAATTCAAAAACCAATATCCGGTTGGTTTCTTGTATATGTCCCCGCGCAACGTTCGGTCATTATCAATTATCGTCGGTTGGAATATAAAATTACCACGTAAAAATGTTTGCATACTAAACGGGTTTTCCATAATTATCCGTAAACCCCGCATATCGCAAACCGCGAACATCATTACCGCAATCCGCCAAAATCTTTCCCGATTTTTTGAACGTTCCAATATAGAATCGGCCTTTTCTTTCGTTGTTAATTTCCGCGAATTGTAATTGTACCAACCCATCAACATTTGCGACATACAATCGAAATAAATACAGGGGAAAAAAGCCAAAATCAAATCGTCCTTTGTCATTTTGTCGAATATAGAAATACCCCCCCCGTATGCGGTTTCTATTTCGGCGAACAAATCAATTACATTGTCCGTTTCGCCAAAATTGTTTTGTATGTCATAATCGGCGGCCGGGATTCCAAGTTTTATAAACTCATTCTTGAACGTCCCGGATTGCTCAAATAAGCAATGCGCCATCCCTTTTATTTCCATAAAAAAAGTTTGCCCCGTATTTCGGTCAACGGTGGCCGCCGTTGGCTTACTTTACAGGGCATTAAATTTCCGTTACGTGCGCGGCCACACACGATTGTTGCCACAAAGATAGTCAATTATATTTCAAATCCAAAATGGCCATCGTTATTTTTCGGTTTCTTTTTCGTTTGCGTTGATTTTGATAAACCGGATTAGACCGCCGGAAAACACAATATCCAACACCAAAACAAGTTCCAAGAAATGCCAAAAATTCCCAAAGAAATAATCCACAATTTCCATATTATTGTCCTTTTCCGGGTAACAGTAACGACAAATTTTGCGTTGGCGCAATTGCCTTGCGGATTTCTTCAATACGTGTATCGTTGGCAACCAACGAAACAACAGGATACCGGGAATTGGACCCGGGTTTGTTGCTTTTGGCAAACTGTACGGACAAATCGAACGCCGTTTGGCATACGGTCCCGCGCATCATTTGCACCCCGTCGAACGAATTACGTATGTTCTTGATTGACGACGCCGCGCCCTTGGTCGAAAATTGCCACACGCCCACGACGCCCCGGACGGCCGGCACGATAAACCGCAACGTTAACGCCACGTCCCAATTGTCGGCCCCGCGTTTCGTCGGGTTCCGGGCGGTTATCTGTTGCATAATATCCGGGTATTGGTCCACTGAATACGGGGCGTATTTCTTGCCGTCCCAAATTTCGAACGTATGGCCGTCCCCCCGGGCGACCAACGCGCCCTTATCGTCCCGGTATTCGTACCGTTCGTTGCAAACTTGCGCCGCATCGTCGGACGGGAATATGATTGTTATGGTTTGGGGCCGTTCGCCCAACGCTTGGGTAAACAACCCGGCGTATTTCCCGGTCGGCCGGAACCAATCAATTGACGTTGGATATTCGCGGCCGTTTTGGCCAACTTGTTTCATACCGATATGCAACCGGCCAATTTCGGGCAATTCCAATATTGCCGCGCCCTGTTCGGGCCTTACTATTCTTCCGGTCATTTTCCAAACACTTTTTCTTTCAATTCTTCTTTTGTTGCAGCTAATTTCATTTCCTCTCGGTTAACACGGCCGAGGTCGCACGTTAATTCATATTCAATATTGAAAAGAGCAATTCTATTTTTCCCCGGTTCGATGCGTATAAATATTCGTTTTACTGTCAATTCTCTCGGTTTATCATCAACCATTGTCCAAACCGTGGAACCGGGTTCGTATTTTGTCGTTATAGCAATCATATCTACAATTCCATTTCACAATTCAACAAACTTTCAGTCTCAACCGGCGTTTCCGGTTCGGGAGCCGGGGCCGGTTCGTAATACCTTGCCGTTACCGAAACATTGTTTCCGTCTTTCGTAATTTCGATTCCGGTTCCATCTTTCATATCTTTTTCCCAAGGAAGATGATTTTGCACGAAATCGTCATTGGCCGCTTTTCCCGAACATTCCGATTCATCGTTTTTCGTGGGTTCGGCCGCCTTTTTTCGGGGAACGCCACGCGTATTTTTGGCCATTCTTTCGGCCGGTTCGCCGCCCGGCACGTTGGCCGCCTTTTCCGGCGTTTCCTTTTCGGCGTCTTTCGATTTGATAAGTTCGGACAACGATAACGTCAAGATATTATCCGAAATCTTGCCGTGGTCCAAATCCAACACGCCACGAACGATTGTCAACGTATTGTCGCGCTTTTCGTCCTCAATGGTCGCCAACGCCAACAGATGCGGCAATTTCCTTGCATTGACCGAATCGGTTTGGTCTTTCAAATTGTACGTCGGTTTCGTCCGCCAATCTTTCGGCGAAAAGTTGAAAACACGCGATACCGGCATTTCGGGAAAATTCACGTTCCACATTGACCGGTACAGATGCAATTGCAATTCGTGTTCCTCATAAAATCCTTTGCGGCCGCTTTTGAAATCAACAATGGCCGTGAACGTATCGCCCGTTTTCGGGTCTGTCATTACACACGGCAAGTCAATACAACCGGCAAAGTTATAATCGGGATGCACCAAACCGATTTCAACGGCCATCGGTTTTACGTTGTAGTCCTTGACGAATTGAGCAAACGCCAACACGTCGCGGCGCACCTTGACAACCCATTGCGAAAACAGGGATTCCGGCACGTTCTCGCGTTCCATATACGCCGCCAATACCGCAGGGACGTTATCGAAATCGTAACGCCGGTTGATAATAAGCGTTTCGAATTGGCCGTGCATAAACGTTCCGTATGCGGCCGCAATATCGCGTTTCTCAACCGCGCCGTCCTTTCCGTTCGCAATCATCCAATCCAACAGGCCCGGCGGCGTCGGCATAACTTGTTTTAACAACGTGGTAACAGACGGGAACAACCGCAATTCGCCGGTTTCGTCGTAACGGTAATAATATCTGTACCCGTCCGAATTGAGTTGATACACGCGGTACGCCGGTTCGCGCAACGCGGACGAATCAAAGAACATCGCGCGGATTTCTTCAACAGTCATTCCGGGCGCAATTTCAATTTTCGGTTCCTGTTCCGGGGCCATCAACGCGGCCAACTCGGCGGGATTCTGTTTAATTTCCTTTGTCATATCGCTTTCGGTTTAATCATTTCATTTTCGCGCAACGGACGTAATCTTTTACGAATGTTACAACCATTATTGCGGCAATCATCGCCACAACGTAAACGGCCCATTTAAAGAATATCCCGACAACGCAAAGAATCAACACGGCGGCCCAAACAATGGACCAAAACAAATTCAACGCTTTATATGAATCCATCGCCTATTCGTTTGAAAGTCCAAACAGGAAATCCGCCGAGCAACCGCACGTTTCGCAGATGATAACAACCCATTCCGGTTTTACTGCATCCCGGCGGCCGTTGCATAAATTCGTCATATTAACCTGTTGTGCCGCTTCGCTTGAATTTGGCCACAACAACGCGGCCAAATCCTTTTTCAATACTGTTTTGCCCTGTTCCTTTGCTCGGGCAATCGCTTGTTCAATCCTAATCATATTTTGAATGTTAAAGTTAATCGCAACCATACCTTGCGCACCAATCCGCTTTTTCCTTGCAAAATGCGTCGTGGTCGTTGCGCCATTTCTCGTTGTCAATTCGAATTACGTTAAACCAATCTTCGTTCGGGTCAATAATCAATTCAACGTCGCCGTACTTTTCCGCAAGTTCCTTTTTTGCTTTTTCCGTTTGGAAATCATTGTATAATTGGCGCAATGCGTCGGTTTCGTCTGTGTGTATTGACGCTTTCGGCAAACCAAGGGAAACCAAAAGTTCGTAATTAAGTTCGTGAAGATTAATTTTCATATCATCGTTGTTTGTTCCCGGAACCCGCCGGGTCGTTCGGAACGTTCATCGTTCCGTATGCAAATATACAACAAAAAATTTAAATACCAAAAGAATTTGCAAAATTTGTATAACAAAATGTTTCCCCCAACAAAACCGGCGATTTCTTGGCCGCAAATTCCCGTTGTGACCGTCGGGACCTTTCCGGCGTTTAACGCCCCGGTTGGACCTTAAAAAACGAAAAGGCCGGGTATTTCCCCGGCCGTCCCGTGTTTCCCATTATTCGCTTTTAGGCAAAAATCCAAAGACCTTATCAAGATTAAGGCGAAACCCTTTGTAATAAACAAACATATCGTCGTCCCGAATAAATACCGGTTCGTTCGCTTCTTCGCCATCGTGTTTTTCCCAACGCGGCGCGTCAACAGAATATAACGGCGATTGCACACCGTCCGGCAACTTAATGTATTTATCGCCCGGGGAAACCTCGTTACAAAAAAACGCGGTTGTTCCCAAAAGAATAACAAACAGGTCGTCTTTTAGTTCTTTTTCCGCAACCCGCCATTCAACGGGACCGTTCGACGCGGCGGCCGACGTTTTGACCGGTTCGAAACCAAACGATTTACCAAACGCAAGATAATCCCGAATCAAGTTAAGAGAAAACCGCGCTTCGCTTTCCCGCGCGGCACAAATAGCCGCATCAATAAATTTTCCGGTCCGGCGGTTCAACGCTTCCTGTTCGGCCAACTCATTGCGCCGTTTGTCCAAATCCTTTTTAATTGCTTCCAAAATGTTCATATCGCTTTCGGTTTTAAAGGCCGGTTACCCGGCCCCCGGTTAAACTATGCTTCGACTACCATTCCGCCGCTCAACTCATACCACACGTTCGGCTTTACGCACCCCCCGTCCACCTTGACGGCCCGAACCTCTATGATAGGGTATGTTTCGCCGTCCCATTCGCCGCGCTCCGTCAGCACAAGCCAACAACCCAGTGCGCCACGCGCTTTCGATTCTTTGCCCGTTACAATAGCAACGGATTCCTTGCCGGACACCTCGGCGGCGGAAGAATTGCCCGTGTTGGTCGCGGCGGAAGAATTGCCCGTGTTGGTCGCGGCGGAAGAATTGCCCGTGTTGGTCGCGGCGGAACAATCGCCCGTGTTGGTCGCGGCGGACTGATAGCCCGTGTTGGTCGCGGCGGAAGAATTGCCCGTGTTGGTCGCGGCGGAACAATCGCCCGTGTTGGTCGCGGCGGACTGATAGCCCGTGTTGGTCGCAATCGTGTTATCTTCGTCTTTGTGGGCTGATTTCTTATCGTCTTTCTTGACGCGGGCCAACACCCATTCAACGTGCGCCTTGACAATCCCGACGATGCCGATTTCTGCAACCACTTTCAACTTGGATGCGGCTATCTTGTCGTTGGATTTCTTGATAGTCCCGGATGCTTCCACCTCGCAGAACCTGTTTGGAATGCCGTTATCGTCGGCGGGAGCATAGAAGCCGAACACGTCAAGCGGGGTGTTTTCCGCCGGGACGGCGTGGAAACCCCTTTCGCAGATTTCCACATCTTCATTCATTTCGTGCGTCTTTCCAATTTCGTACTGATAGCCACGGCACTTCAAGTCTTTGTCGAAGCCCTTGTAACCTTTGATGATTTCGTTTGCCATATTGATTGATTTTTTAGTTAGTTTCTATTGGGATTTATGGCCCGGGTTGCCCCGGGCCGGGGTTGATTATTTATCGAATGCAA
>Ga0310696_10000878_pt1 | contig 44399 bp, 34 predicted proteins | sample AusTroGonzalo_MG_4_FD_203885 | JGI IMG/M metagenome (GOLD analysis project Ga0310696, IMG submission 203885) | Bovine rumen microbial communities from tropical cattle in Woodstock, Queensland, Australia - Gonzalo_02 (v2) (version 2) | ecosystem: Host-associated > Mammals > Digestive system >... | reverse complement strand
GATCGCGCGACTGATCGAAGAACGCAAATATACCAATTTCAACCTGCTGAGTTACTCGCTCATTATCTATGGAGAATGCAAGACTTGCAGGAAGAAGGCGATATTAAAAATATTAGATAAACAATAATGACAGCGACGACATTATATTGGGTCTTATTTATCGGAGTAGCACTGGCGAGTTGGTTGGTGTCTGCATCCCTGAAGCGTAAGTTCAAACGCTACAGTCAGGAGCCGCTTCGTATGACCGGTCGCGACGTAGCGGAAAAAATGCTGCACGATCATGATATCTACGACGTGCAGATTACGTGTATCGAGGGGGAGTTGACTGATCATTATAACCCGGAGACAAAGACAGTGAACCTGTCCAAAGAGGTTTATCACGGAGCTAACGTAGCCGCTGTGGCTGTCGCGGCACATGAATGCGGTCACGCAGTGCAACACGCTACGGCGTACGCGCCGCTTAAGATGCGCTCGGCTTTAGTGCCCGTCGTATCGTTCAGCAGCAAATGGATGTCGTGGATACTTCTCATTGGCATGATGACGCTGCATGTATTCCCGCAGTTGATGCTGATAGGCATATGTCTCTTTGCTGCAACCACCTTGTTCTCGTTTATCACCCTGCCGGTAGAAGTGAACGCAAGTCAACGCGCCGTGAACTGGCTTCGTGAAGCCGGTATCACCGATAATGAAACAACAGAAATGGCGAGTGATGCCTTACATAGCGCCGCCTATACGTATGTCGTAGCGGCGCTCAGCTCGCTTGCCACATTGGTATATTACATCTTGATATTTTTAGGAAATAGTAGGAGGTAAAACCTCCTTGGCGGATGCCGCTCCTCCCGTTCTGTCGGGAGAACGCTCCGGGCCCCGTAGCTCAATTGAATAGAGTGTCAGATTCCGGTTCTGAAGGTTCTGGGTTTGAGCCCCAGCGGGGTCACAAAAATGCCACGATTTGATGTCGTGGCATTTCTTATTCATGGTTTATTGTAATTTCAAGTCCACAATAATAGGGTCGTGGTCGGAGTAGCGGTGGTAGGATTTGTCCTTCATCTTATATGCTCCATGCTGGTAATACCAGTCTGTATTCACGTGCCATGGGCGTACGCGAACGACCTGTGTGACCATCGACGGTGAGGCAAAGCAGCGGTCCAGATAGCCCGATTCCCCTTTGTAGTTATAGGAGTAATCATTTGTCCCGCCGAGCGGTAACATGTCTTTATATCCCGCTTGCTTAATACGATATATAGGTGCCTCTTGGGTATAACAGTTGTAATCGCCAAGAAGCAGCAGGTCAGAGTCTCCGTACTGAGTGATAGCCTGCGGAATAACAGCCAACAGTGAGTCCGCATTCTCCAGTCGTTTCTCATTCGTGTCATATCCGCCTCTTCCGGCACGTTTGGATTTAAAGTGGCTGAGGCTGATGATGAAGCGTTTTCCTGCGGACTCTTTCTTCGTGCCGACTGTTTCATAACCCATCAGCGCTACGCGGGCGCAATAATGACTGGAGGTGTCTTTGTATGCCGTCATCCACTCTCCGCACGGATGCACCCGTTCTGTATTATATATGAATGCCCCGCCTATTCGGTCTTTGTCCGCCAAGCCCATGGAAACATAAGCGTATCGGGGACCTTTTTTGTTGAGTTCCTCCAAAAGCATCCGTGGTGCTTTGTCTCCCACCTGCATCTCACAAAAAGCGAACACATCGGCTTTCATAGCCCGTAACGCTTTGACCAGTTTCTGTGTCTGGAACGCCTGTTGGGCGGGGGTGGTTTTTCTATGTGCATAACCGCCCAAGTCAGCGAAGTAGTTTTCTATATTCGCCCCTACGACCCGCAGTTCGCCTTTCTTTGGAGCCGCCAATCGATCAGTCGGTTGGTGATGTGTAGTGACCGACTTACCGGTGAGTAACTGCCTCTCTGCCGTTACGCGGGCTTGGAGATTACGAACGATATCGCCCGTCCGGACCTTGTAATAAGCATTACGGCAATGCAAACACACGCTTGCTGCTTTGTTTTGTGCCTTGATGGCAAAATACTGTGTACTGTCTCCCAAAGCCAAGCCTTCCGCACGTTCTTCGGGACAGAAGAGCCGCTCCGGCGCCAATAGCAAAGAATCATAGAAACTACCGCACACAACCAACGGCGTAGTAATAATCACTGTTTGGTTGGTGTAGCCGGACCAGTCAGCTTGAAGCTGCTCTAACGAAACACGCTCCACCGCATGAACGGAGAGCGTGCTAAAAATGCATAAAAATAAAAAATGTTTTTTCATCATGTTGCGGAGGATGGGATCGAACCACCGACCTTCAGGTTATGAGCCTGACGAGCTACCACTGCTCTACTCCGCGATATTATTCCCTACGTTCGGAAATCGGCTGCAAAGGTACTGCTTTTTTTTGACATATGCAAATTTTTTTTGCTTTTTTGTCAAAAAAGGCTTAAATCAGCATCCGTAATGTTTCCTTTGGGACGTTTTTTCCCTCTTGAGGGGTTAAGTGTAACGGGGGAGAAGGGTGAAGTATAACGCCCGATATACGGATTGATAATATTCCTTGTCTGATCATCCGTCGTCGGGCATTTATCCACGATCCACTCCAGATACGAGCGGTCGATGCGGAGCATAGATTCTATCGATTCGCCTTTATGTCCTCCCTGGTTAAGGTAGTAATAGCCTCCCTTTTTGTATAACCAGCGGTCATATGAGATGAAACCGAATTCCTCGCGTTGCGCCCATTCCCAGCCGTGGTTTTGAATCTGTGCCTTGAAAACCTCGATGGTCGCCATGACGTCATCCAGAGAGTTATGAGCTCCTTCAAACGGATGACCGTAGTAGCGGGTATATGCCGAGGTCAGGTTATTATGCAATTTCTCTCCTTTCTCATCCACCTTACCGACTGTATGGATACGTTCCAGCATAAGGGCGTCGTACCAGGTTCGGCTGTTGAAATCAAAAGTAAGCCCAAGACGCTTCAGGTTATAGTAAAGTATAGGCGCATCGTATCCGTTACCATTGTACGAAAGGATATCGCACCCGTCTGTAAAGGCAAGTAAATCATCGTATATGCTACGCAAAGAGACACCGTTGGTTAGCAAGAATTCCTTGGAAATGTGGTGCACCGCCTCTGCCTCCGCAGGAATAGTGAAGTCTCCTTCGGGAAGGATATACCAATCGCGCTGGTCGATAATCTGCCAGTCAGCCGTCTCAACTTTAGCCAAAGAGAGTTGGATAATGTGCTCTTTCTGCACATCGAGACCTGTAGTCTCTGTATCAAAACAAACGATTTTCATTCTACGTAAATTACTAATCCCTTCAAGTATTCTCCTTCCGGGTGATAGATATTAATGGGGTGATCTTGGGGTTGATGCAGTTGGTGTAGGATACGCACTTTCCTTTTCACTTGTGCTGCCGCAGAGAAGACAGCCAGTCGGAATGCTTCTTTATCCACCGCTTGCGAGCAGGAGAAGGTGAAGAGAATACCTCCCGGGCGAATCATCTCAATCGCTTTTGCATTGATGCGTTGATACCCGCGGAGAGCATTCTTTACAGCGTCTCTGTGCTTGGCAAAAGCAGGCGGGTCAAGTATAATCAAATCATAGGTGCGATTTTGAGCCCGCTGGGCACTTAGGTATTCAAAAGCATCAGCCGCGACTGCTGTATGATTGGTAGCTTTCGGGAAATTCCGTGTCACATTGGCATTAACCAATTCTATCGCTTTCTGGCTGATATCTACAGAGTCTACGCGCTTTGCTCCTCCCCGGAGAGCGTAGAGAGAAAAACCGCCGGTGTAGCAAAACATATTTAAGACCTCTTTATTCGCGGAATAACGCTCTACCAGCGCTCTGTTTTCCCGCTGGTCAATGAAGAACCCGGTCTTCTGTCCCCGCAACCAGTCGATGCGGAACCGCAACCCGTTCTCCATGCTCCAAAAGTCCTCTGCACTCTCATAATCCGTGACGGCCAAATATCCTATCTTATCTCCCTCTATATGTGCTTTGAATGGTAATGTATCATCGGACTTATAATAGACATTCTTGATTTGCGGAATAGTATTCATCAGCGTTTTCGCAATTATATTCCGCGCGAAGTGCATGCCGACCGAATGAGCCTGTACCACCGCCGTGTCGGCGTAAACATCAACAATGAGTCCCGGCAGAAAATCACCCTCGCCATGAATAAGGCGGAAAGTGTTGTTATCCGGACGTATGAGTCCGATGGCTTCGCGAACGCTATAGGCTGCGCGGATACGTTCGTCCCAGAAATTAGAAGGAAGTTCAGATACACCGAAGGTCAAGATGCGTATGGCAATAGAACCTACTTGCCAATGCCCCACGCCTAATATCTCATCGACCGATGAGCGCACACAGACCAATTCGCCCTCTTCGGGGACAGAGGTCTTATGCGTGGCATCCAGCACAATGCGCGCAATCGCACCTGAGAATACCCAGGGATGAAAACGCTTAAGAGACTCTTCTTTCTTTGGTTTTAAATATACAGTGGTCAGAGCGCTTGCCATTTGTTCATTTACCGTTGGTTGTTTACTCTACACCATGGGTGTACTCGTGGTAGGCATGCAGCGAGAGGTTGTCACTTACATATTTTAGACTATGTACCTTCTTGAAACCGAGTGCTGCAATAAAAGCGAGTTCCATATCAAAGACACAATCTTTGTATTCCGATGCCAGCACAAAATCGCAGTTCGAGTAGCAAACAGCTTGTTTGGCGGAGATTCGGGGAATGAGAGTTGATAACTTTAGCACCGGTTCGGAATATGTCACATTTGGATGGTTCAGACGCACCTCCGTCACCTCTACCCATGTGCCCAAATCAAAATTGGCACTGCCTGCATAACCCACGTTATAGATTTCCGAGTCACGGTCAAGGTGCTGTAAACTACGTATAATATTGATAGCACCCACGCCCGTGAAGATGAGCTCGGTATCATTCAAATCCAAGCCCAGGGTATCGCGCACTTTGTCCAGTAAAACACGCTCACCTTCTTCTGCCATGATAATAAATTTTGCCATTATTTTTTCAATTTTGGCGCAAAGTTACAAAAAAATTTGCATATGTCAAAATTTTTCGCTAATTTTGAGAATGATTTACGGTTATGTTCGCGTAAGTTCGGACAAGCAGACTGTCGTGAACCAGCGATTTGAAATTATGGAGTTCTGCAGAGTGAATAATTTACACATCCATGGTTGGATTGAAGAGACCATCAGCGGTACCCAAACGTACACCCAGCGACGATTAGGCTCCTTACTTAAGCGGGTAAGGCAAGGGGATGTAATCGTCTGCTCCGAGTTGTCCCGTTTGGGACGTTCGCTGTTTATGATTATGGAGATTCTGAGTATTTGTATGAAAAAAGACTGCCGCGTATGGACGATTAAAGAAGGGTACCGACTGGGAGAAGACATCCAGAGCAAGGTGTTGGCCTTCGCATTCGGACTGTCCGCGGAGATTGAGCGTAATCTGATTTCCATGCGCACCAAAGAGGCGCTCGCCCGAGTGCGGGCGGAAGGAAGACAATTGGGTAGACCGGTTGGCAAAAGAGGTAAAAAATGCACGTACAAACTGTACCGCAAAGAGGCTTTGATGCGTGAGATGAGAGCAGAAGGTGCCTCGTTTCAACAAATAAGCGAGGCCGTTCGAAGTACAAGAAATACGGTGCAAAGATATTTTGCAATATTTATTAAAGAAGCAAAATAAACGCAAAAAAATAGTTATTTTTTGCAAAAAAAGTGCGAATTGCTTGCATATATCAAAAAAAAGCAGTAATTTTGTGCCCAAATTGTGCAATTAATACATTTAACAAAAAATTTATGTATATGAAGAAAAGTTTATTTTTTAGCCTCATTGCTGCAGTAGTAGTGTTGGCATCCTGCAACAACACGTTGCCTCAACCGGAACAAATTAACGTTAACCCGAGCCCGCTGGAGAAGGTAGGAAGCAAGGTTAATGCAGACATCACCGGTACTTTCCCTCAAAAGAAATTTGCTAAAAAAGGCATTCTTACCGTTACTCCCGTGCTGAAATACGGAGACGGTCAAGAGGCGCTGGGCGAGCCTGTAACTTATGTTGGTGAGAAGGCAAAAGAGAACGGCAAGACCGTTAATTACAAGAATGGTGGTACCTATTCTCAGAGCGTTTCTTATGACTACAAACCGGAAATGCGTAAATGTGAGTTATATTTGCGTTTCGAAGCCAAGGTAGGAAAGAAAGACATTGAGATTCCTGACGTAAAGATTGCAGACGGTATCATCGCTACCTCTGAATTGGCAGAGGCTAAAGACAACAAGACGGCTGCTACGCCGGATAAGTTCCAACGCGTTATTCAGGAGTTGACCGAGGCTGACATTAAGTTCCTTATCCAAAGTTCTGATCTTCGTTCGTCGGAGTCTAAGTCTGAGGACGTGAAGAACCTTCAGGCGGCTATCAAGGACGCCAGCGAAGCAGAGCGCAAAGAGATTAATAAGATTGAGGTTTCCGGTTATGCTTCCCCGGATGGTGGCATGGACTTGAACGAGAAGTTGGCTCAGAACCGTCAGAAAGTAGCGGCTAACTTCCTCAAGAAAGACCTCAAGAAGAACAAAGTGGACAAAGAGATTGAGTCGAACATTACCGCTGAGGACTGGGAAGGCTTCCAGAAAGCGATGGAGAATAGCAATATTCAGGACAAAGACCTCGTTTTGCGCGTACTCTCTATGTATTCCGATCCAGAAGAGCGTGAGGCTCAAATCAAGAATCTGAGCGCTGTTTATAGCACTATCGCTGACGAGATCCTGCCTGCTCTTCGTCGTAGCCGTCTCATCTTGACGACCGATTTGATTGGTAAGAGCGATGAAGAGATTACGGAGTTGGCAAAGAACGACCCGGCTCAGTTGAGCGTTGAGGAGTTACTTTATTCCGCTACGCTGACAGAGGATAAAGCAGAGAAAATGGAGCGTTATTCTAAAGCTGCTAATATCTATAATGACTACCGCGCATGGAACGGACTCGGCCAATTATATTTCGAGGACGATAACATTGACGAAGCTCGTCGTTGCTATTACAAAGCATTGGCTATAGAGCCGAACGATCCGGATGTGAATTACAACGCAGGTATCGCAGCTATGGCTGACGGCGACCTCGACAAAGCAGAAGAGCATTTCGGCAAGGCTGCTGGCACAAAGGGTAACCTGAATGCTGCTATGGGTACTCTCTATACCCAGAAGGGCGATTACGAGGCTGCCAAGAAAGCTTACGGTGATACTCCGTCTAACAACGCTGCAGTTCAGCAAATTCTCAATGAGGACTATGCTGCTGCAAGCCAGACCCTCAACAATGTCAAGAATCCGAACGCTACTACCGCTTATTTGAAGGCTGTAGTAGGTGCTCGTACCAATGACAAAGACGCTGTTTATGCTAACTTGAAATCTGCTTTCGAGCAAGACGACAAGATGAAAACTCGTGCTGCTGAGGACATCGAGTTCGCCAAGTTCGCTGAGGAAGCTGATTTCCAAGCATTGGTTAAATAATGTCGGTATTATTTCCGAAAGTACAAAAACCCCGTGAGTGGGACTATCGCCCCATTTACTTTGATAAAGAAAAAGAGGCGCGCAAGGACAAAAAACTTGCGCGTCTTCGTCGCGGGGCTTTCCGCGAAGAGCATGAGAAAAACATGACAGAGTTGCGGAAGAAAAGAGAATCGAAACTGGTACTCTGGCTCGTGATATTGGGACTATTGATATTTGGCATCTATGTTCTGCTCTAAATAAAACATTTAACGTGGATATCATTCATTTATTACCGGACAGTGTGGCCAACCAGATAGCGGCAGGCGAGGTTATTCAACGTCCTGCATCGTGTCTCAAAGAACTGGTGGAGAATAGTTTGGACGCAGGTGCCAGACGCGTTCAGGTATTGGTTCGTGATGCAGGTCGCACACTGCTGCAGGTGATAGATGACGGCATCGGCATGAGTGAGATGGATGCGCGTTTGGCCTTCGAGCGTCATGCGACGAGCAAGATTCATGAAGCGCAGGACTTATTCTCCCTTCGCACCATGGGTTTCCGCGGAGAAGCTCTGGCGAGTATTTGCGCTGTCGCACAAGTAGAAATGACCACTCGGCGTGCAGAAGACGAAACGGGCACGCTGATTGAAATACACGGCTCGGACGTGCTGCGCCAGGAACCTTGCATTTGCCCGGTGGGCACTAATATCAAAGTGAGCAATCTGTTCTTTAATGTACCTGTTAGGCGTAAGTTCCTCAAAACGGACCAGACAGAGTTGCGTAACCTGCTTAATGAGTTTTATCACATAGTACTCGTTTATCCGAAAGTCGGTTTCACATTTGTTCATAATGACGAGATATTGCTTGAACTACCGGCCGGAACGGAGAAACAGCGCATCGAAGCCGTTTTTGGTAACCCGAAGAAAAATGTCTATACATCTGCATTCGTAGATGTAAATACCGAAACGGATATTGTGTCTATTCACGGTTTTGTGGTAAAACCGGAGAACGCGACTCGTAAAGCAGAACAGTATTTCTTTGTGAACGGTCGTTATATGCGCCATCCGTATTTCCTCAAAGCGGTGCAGACTGCTTATTCGGGCATGCTGACTAATGATTATCAGCCATCGTTCTTTATCTATTTCGACATTGCACCGGAAGCAATCGATGTCAATATTCACCCTACGAAGACGGAAATCAAATTTGCCGATGAACAGACGATTTTCCAGATTCTGATGGCTTCGGTGCGCGAGGCGTTGGGAAAATTCACTCTGGCTCCTACGATTGATTTTGATACGCAAGGGAGTATCGATATACCGCTGCCTACGGAGGGGGAAACGGCCTATCAGCCGCAAATGGCTATAGATCCTAATTACAATCCTTTTCATTCGCGAGGCGCTATCTATCAGGATCGCGCTCCGAGAAACTGGGAGAGTTTGTACGAGGGATTGACTGCACCCAAACCGCTTAACAATGAAGAAAACGTTGTACTCAATGAGGCCTTACTGCGTCCGGAGGATGTGGAGAGTTGCCCGCTATGGCAGTACGGGGGAAAATATATCTTGTTGCCGAGTGCGAGTGGGCTGGTGTTCGTCAATCAACATCGCGCGCATGTTGCGATTCTCCGAGCGCAATTCCTGGAACAGTTGGCGCAGACGCAAGGCGCCATGCAACAGTTACTGTTTCCTGAGGTCATAGAGTTGCCTCCGGATGAGTTAGTGCTCATTGCGCAACTCTTGCCGGATCTGCAAGCGATCGGGTTTGATATCGAACAGTTGACCCCCACCAGTTATTCCATACAAGGTATACCTGCGCAACTGACGAACCAATCTGCATTGCCGACATTGCAGCAAATATTAATGCATGTACGTGATCGGGGGGCGGATACGCAGACTGAATGGCGTGAGCAGATAGCACAGTCTTTGGCGGAGAGCGCGGCTATTCCGTATGGCAAGATACTCAGTGAGCCCGAGATGCGGGATCTCGTCATGCGCTTGATACAATTGCATGATTATCGCCGCACTGCTGAAGGCAAAACAATTGTCTCTTTACTCTCGGACGAAGAAATTGGTAAGAGGTTTTAAATAGCGAATCAATTATTAATATACCATGAAAAAGGTTTTCATATATTTGGCTGTAGCAGTTGCGATAGCAGCCTGCACGCCGCAAGATCATTTGACCATCCTACATACGAATGATACTCATTCGCAGGTGGAGCCCAAAAACAACGGCAAGGGCGGTTATGCCCGCCGGATGGGATTAATCCAAGAGGAGCGGAAAGCGGATAGAAACCTGTTGTTGGTAGATGCCGGTGATTTTTGTCAAGGCACGCCGTATTTCAATTTTTATCACGGACGCGTGGAGATAGATGCGATGAACCGTATGGGGTACGATGCCGCTACTTTGGGCAATCACGAGTTTGACAATGGACTGGACACACTGGCCGCTGTACTCAGGATGGCTCATTTCCCTATTGTATGCGCCAATTATGATTTCACGGGCACGGCATTGGAAGGAATGGTTAAGCCTTATGTCATTCTTCGGAAAGGAGGGGTGAAAATAGGTATTTTTGGCTTGGGGTGTGACCCGAAAGGGCTGATTGCCGACAAGAACTTTGCCCCTGCTCAATATATGGAGCCTTATTCTATCTCCCAAGTAGTTGCGGATACGCTTCATGCGCAGGGATGCGATATAGTCGTATGTCTCAGTCATATGGGAACCTTCGGCAAAGCGCCGGAAGATGTATGTGACTCAACGCTTGCAACGAAGACTCGCGGGATAGATGTCATCATAGGCGGGCACACTCACAGATTATATGATAATCTGCGCGTGGCTAATATCGATGGAGATACTATTCCTGTATGCCAAATGGGTAAATCCGGAGAAAATTTGGGCAAAATAGTGCTATATTTAGGTGACAAAATAGAAAAATAATCAAAATTATTTGCATATGTGAGAAAAAAGCAGTAATTTTGTGCCGTTTTTCCGAAATATGTGGAAAGATTAATATTGAGATATTAATAGAAAACACACATAAATTAATTTAAAAGATTAAGTATTATGGCTGAAATTGAAGCAAAAGTAAAAGCAATCATCGTTGATAAGCTTGGCGTAGAGGAGTCTCAAGTAACGGACGATGCTAATTTCCAGACGGATTTGGGAGCTGACTCGCTGGATACCGTAGAGATGATTATGGAGTTTGAGAAGGAGTTCGGTATTTCTATTCCTGACGAGGATACTCAGAAGATTGCTACCGTAGGTGAGGCTATCGCTTACGTTGAGAACGCAACGAAATAATCTGCGTCAACAGGTAAAATACGAGTTTACGGAAAAACACTGTAAACTCGTATGCTTTTTATCTATTGCTGAGGAATCATATGGAGTTAAGAAGAGTTGTTATCACGGGTCTCGGGGCTGTTACACCGCTTGGGAATACTGCTCCTGATACTTGGCGTGCGATGATAAATGGAGTAAGCGGTATAGCTCCCATTACTTCTTTTGATGCTACCAATTTCAAGACACGTTTTGCGGGAGAAGTGAAGGGATTTAACCCGGAGCAGTTTTTTGACCGCAAGGAGGTGCGTAAGTTAGACCGTTATTCGCAGTTTTCTGTATGCGTAGCGGACGAGGCTCTGCGTGACAGCGGTTTGGATTTAGAGAAAGAAGACCGCAGTCGTGTAGGTGTTATTTGGGGTAGCGGTATGGGTGGCTTGATGTCCACTGAAGAGGAGATCATCGATTTTGCCAAGGGCGACGGCGTGCCTCGTTTCAACCCCTTTATGATTCCGAAAGCCATTCCGAGTATTGCGGCCGGGCATATATCCATCCGATTCGGGTTAGGTGGACCGAGTTTTTCGGTGAGCACCGCTTGTTCCTCTTCTTCTCATGCTGTGGCTTCCGCCTTTGACCAGATACGTTTGGGCCATGCAGAAGTACTGTTGACGGGAGGAGCCGACGCGGATGTGACGTACACAGGAATAGGCGGCTTCAATTCGCTGCATGCTCTTTCTACCAATAATGATTCGCCGGCTACCGCCAGTCGTCCTTTCTCCAAATCGCGAGACGGGTTCGTGTTAGGCGAAGGGGCGGCATGTCTCATTATGGAAGAGTTCGAACACGCCAAGGCACGCGGGGCGAAGATTTATGCGGAGATAATCGGAGAGGGGATGACCTCGGATGCCTACCATATGACCGCGCCGGACCCCGAGGGGAAGGGAGCGGAACGAGTAATGAGACTGGCTATCAAAGACGCAGGGCTGCGTCCGGAAGATATCGATTATATCAACACGCATGGTACCTCCACACCTTTAGGTGACGTAACGGAAGTTAAAGCCATCCAACGGGTGTTCGGTGAACATGTCTATGAGATGAACCTCGACTCAACCAAGTCTATGACCGGTCATCTGATTGGCGCAACAGGTGCTGTGGAAGCCCTCGCATGCATTATGGCGCTAAAAGACGGAATTATTCCCCCTACCATCAATCATGATCCGGAGGATATCGACGAGAATATAGATTATCGTATCAACTTCACTTTCGATAAGGCTCAGAAACGAAATATCCGCTATGCGCTGAGTAATACATTCGGTTTCGGCGGGCATAATGCGTGCCTCATATTTAAGAAATGGGAGGAGTGATCGTATAAAAGATATCAGGCAACGGGAGCCTATTATCAAATCCCGGTATTAGTCACAAAATTTATTTAAGGTATTATGGTTACAAAAATTGGCGAAAATGCAGGCCTCATCTGGGGCGCACTGCAGAACGGTGCCCAAGGCCTGAAGGCTCTCAAGAAAGCTACCAAGCTGAAAAATGAGGACTTGTTCTTGGCTCTTGGTTGGCTCGCTCGCGAAGGCAAACTGAACTTCACCGAGGCAGAGGCTGACACCATCGTAGCATTAGCTTAATTATGGTCATTGCTATCGTAGGCGCTTCCGGCGCCGTCGGACAGGAATTGCTTGCTGTTCTTGAACAGCGGCAATTCCCCGTCTCCGAACTCAGATTGTTCGGTTCAGAACGGAGCGCCGGCATTACATATGAATTTTGTGGCAAGAAACATATAGTACAATTGCTACAGCACAACGACGCTTTCAAAGGCGTCGATATCGCTTTTGTCTCCGCGGGCGCGAGTGTGTCACGTGCGTATGCGGAGGACATCACACGTTTCGGGGCTATTATGATTGATAACTCATCTGCCTTCCGTATGGATGCAGATGTGCCCTTGGTGGTACCCGAAGTAAACGCAGCGGATGCGTTGAACTGTCCGCGAAAGATTATAGCGAACCCGAATTGTACGACGATTCAGATGGTGGTGGCGTTGCAGGCAATTGAGCGTCTGAGCCATATCCGTCGTGTGCACGTATCAACGTACCAGGCCGCTTCAGGAGCGGGAGCACAGGCAATGAAAGAACTGGAGATGCAATATCGGCAAGTGCTCAGTAACGAACCCGTGACGGTGAATAAGTTCGCGTACCAACTGGCATTCAATCTCATTCCGCATATCGATGTGTTCACCGATAATGGGTACACCAAGGAAGAGATGAAGATGTTTAACGAGACGCGAAAGATTATGCATTCGGATATCAAGGTCAGTGCCACCTGCGTGCGTGTGCCTTCGCTCCGGGCGCATAGTGAGAGCGTCTGGGTAGAGACCGAACGGCCCATCAGCGTTGACGAGGTGCGTGAGGCTTTTGTAAATGCAGAAGGATGCGTCTTGATGGACGAACCCGAAAACAAAATATATCCTATGCCGTTATTCCTTAGCGGCAAAGATGAGGTCTTTATCGGACGTATCCGCAAAGACCTGACAGACGAGTGCAGTCTTAGTTTCTGGTGCGTAAGTGACCAGATTCGCAAAGGAGCCGCCCTCAACGCCGTGCAAATAGCGGAATGGTTGGTGAATCACAAATGACAAATGACCAATCACAAATAGAGATCATGGCTCCCGTCGGGTGCTGGGAGAGTTTGGCCGCGGCAATCAATGCCGGGGCAACCAGCGTCTATTTCGGTATAGAGCACCTCAACATGCGGGCGCGGAGTTCGGTCAACTTCACTACCGACGACATGGCTACCATTGTGGCAACATGTCGTGAGGCGGGCGTGAAAACATACCTTACGGTCAATACTGTCATGTATCCCGAAGACCTTCCGTTGATGCGCGAGATCGTGGACAAGGCGCATGCGGTCGGTGTCGATGCTGTTATTGCAAGCGATATAGCGGTTATGCAATATGCCAACAGTATCGGGCAAGAGGTGCATCTCTCTACACAACTCAACATCGCCAATACGGAGGCGCTAAAGTTTTATGCACAGTTTGCGGATGTCGTTGTTTTGGCGCGCGAACTGAATATGGAGCAAGTAGCGTCTATCTACAAAGATATACAAGAGCAGCATATCTGCGGTCGCAGCGGGCAGCCTATTCGCATCGAGATGTTCTGTCATGGGGCTCTTTGTATGGCGGTGAGCGGCAAATGTTATTTGAGCTTGAATAACTACGGGTTGAGTGCCAACAGAGGAGCGTGCGTGCAGGTATGTCGGCGTGGGTACACGGTCAAAGACAAATCGTCTGATCTTGAACTGGATATAGACAACCAGTATATCATGTCTCCGAAGGATCTGAAGACCATTCATTTCCTCAACAAGATTCTTGATGCCGGTGTACGGGTTCTCAAAATCGAAGGGCGAGCCCGCGGAGCGGAATATGTATCTACCGTCGTATCATGCTACAAAGAAGCCGTCGAAGCATGGCAAAATGGAGAATACAGCAACGATGCGATCATCGAACCGAAGATAGCGGACTGGAATGAACGGTTGAGCCGTGTCTTCAACCGCGGGTTCTGGGACGGCTATTACTTGGGACAGCGTCTCGGCGAGTGGACTTATTCGTATGGCAATAAAGCGACTCGCACGAAAGTTTATGCGGCCAAATGTACGAATTTTTTCAAGAACCTAAGCGTTGCGGAGTTTCTGGTTGAAGCCGTGGACGCAATCAAAGAGGGCCAAGAGTGCCTCATCATGGGGGAGACGACAGGGGTTGTCGAGACCTGCCTGACGGGTCTGAGAAATGCGAAAGGAGAACCGGCAGAACGTATAGAAAAAGGACATTACTGTTCGTTGAAGACGGATACGCTCATCCGCCGCGGCGATAAGTTATACTTATGGATGGAATAACGCACATAGTATCTTCGTTAAACGCGCCATGGAGCGCATGGACGATGTTTTTTCTGCTGCTCTGCGGCGTTCTCAGCGAGTGGTTCCAGCCGGGCATTATTTATCAGGCCCATACATCATTGGCAGTCCGTAATGACCGTATGTACAAGGAGTCTCCAACGAACTTTATGGGACAGTTTTTCATCACCCTCTTCCGTCTAGGTATCATCACTCTGGCACTATGTCTGTGCGGAGCGACGGATGGTCGTTTGCCTTTTTCCGCGTTTTGGGCGGTGTTCGGTATGACAATTGTGCTGTTTGTCATCAAAATGGTTTGCAACAACTTGTTGGATTATACGTTCATGCTCACGCGCCGTTTCGGTGCGCCTTATGAGCATTACGGCAACCTGTTTACCTTAATCTCATTGACGCTTTTTCCGGCGTTACTGATACTGTTCCGTGTCAATTCGCCCGAAGCGGCACAGTGGGTATCGGGCATCATTGCGGGGATATTTATCCTTGTATGGATATACAGAATGTTCCGTACGTATGTCATTTCCCCGATGGCTGTCATTTATCTGCTCATTTATATATTTACGCTGGAAATACTACCCTTTGCCGGGCTTGTATATCTCTCTGCTAAAACGATGTCTGTCTTATGATAAAAAAGATCCTCTTTTCTCAGCCTCGCCCGGAAACGGCGCATAATCCTTACTCGCGTTTGGAGGAGCAATTCGGTGTGCAATGTGATTTTCATCAGTTTATTCATATCGAAGGTTTGGAAGCACGTGAGTTTCGTCAGCAACGCATCAATCCGATGGATTATACGGCCGTTATTCTGAACTCTAAATTGGGGGCAGAGCATTATTTCCGTATGTGCGAAGAGATGCGTTTCAATGTGCCGGATTCGATGCATTACTACTGCAACTCCGAGCAAGTAGGACTCTATCTGCAGAAATTCATCAATTACAGGAAACGCAAGGTGTTCTTCCCTGAATCGGGGAATAAGTTCGAAGACCTGCTTCCCGCTATGCATCGTCGCCCGAACGAGAAATACCTGATGGTAGTCTCTAATATTCACACGCAAGATCAGATTAGAATGTTTGCGGAGAACGGTATAGAGGTTACGCCGGCAATCATGTACCGCACCGTGACTACTCCGTGGCCGCAAGACAAGCCTTTTGACTACGACTTGATTGCGCTTTTCACGCCGGCTGGAGTGACGTCTTTGAAGGAGAACTTCCCGGATTGGAAGCAAGGAAAGACCCTTCTTGCGGCATTCGGCGGGGGCACTATTCGTGCCTTGGAAGAAGCGGGATTCAGAGTGGATATCGAAGCCGGACAGGGAAAACCGTTTGCTTCCCTGCCAATGGCGATTGCTGACTATCTGGATAAAAATCAATAGAAGATACGGGTTTCCGGTGATGGGTTACGCTTTTCCGAAACAGAACAAACTCTGCGGGCAATTACGTATTGAGCAGTTATACAAAGAAGGCAAGCGCATGGTTGTGTGGCCTTTGCGGGTAACATATATGCCAATCACCAATGACCAATCACCAATCACCAATCAAGTCCTGGTCTGGGCATCTAAATCGCTTTTCAAGCATGCTGTGCAACGTAATCACCTGCGCCGACTCATGCGGGAAGCCTATCGATTGCATCAGGATCTATTGACCAATCATCATTACTTGATTGCATTCAACTATATGGATAAAGAGGAACAATCCTATGCGGTCATTGAAAAAGCAATATGCAAAGCCCTGAAAAAAATCACAACCACCAATGAGCAATGACCAATCACCCATGAGCAATGATCAATCACCGATCACCAATGACCAATGGAGAATTTTCATCCGAAAATTCTTCCTCCTCCCTGTCTATTTCTATCGGGTGTTCATATCGCCGCTCACGCCGCCGTCATGTCGTTACACGCCGACCTGCAGTCAATATATGGTAGAAGCTGTACTCAAATACGGTCCGTTCAAAGGCGGTTGGCTTGGCATCAAACGTATCCTCCGCTGTCACCCTTGGGGCGGTTCCGGTTATGATCCCGTTCCTTAATTCGTTAACTCGTTCATTCGTTAATCGTTATGCGTATCGATATTATAACATGTTGTCCGGAATTATTGGAGTCACCTCTCAACCATTCTATCATTCAGCGTGCCAAGGATAAAGGCCTTTGCGAGATTTACGTGCATAATCTGCGTGACTGGACTTTGGATAAGCACCGTAAGGTGGACGACTATGCCTTCGGATTCGGAGCGGGCATGGTGCTTCAGATTGAGCCGATAGACAGACTTATCAGCCACCTGACTTCCGAGCGTCATTACGATGAGATTATCTTCACGGCTCCCGATGGTGAGCGGTTTGACCAGAAAGCGGCGAACGAATTGTCGCTCAAGGAAAATATCATCATTCTTTGCGGGCATTATAAAGGTGTAGATCAACGCGTGCGCGATCATCTTATTACGCGCGAGTACAGTATAGGTGATTTTGTGCTTACGGGCGGCGAGATGCCGGCGGCAATGATGACGGATGCCATCGTGCGGTTGTTACCCGGTGCGCTGGGAGATGTCGAATCGGCGCTTAACGATTCCTTCCAGGACGGACTGCTGGAGGCTGGCGTCTATACAAGACCGGCTGAATATAAGGGATGGAAAGTGCCGGAAATACTACTGTCCGGGCATCAGGCTAAAATAGAGGAATGGCTATATGAACAATCGCTGGAGCACACTCGAAAACGTCGTCCTGACCTGCTGAAGGAATAAAATGCAAAGTCAAATTTGCATTTTTTTCTTTTTTTGCACTTTTTCTATAGAATATTTGGTCAGTTGGCAAAAAAGCAGTACTTTTGCACCGTGTTTTTCATGGTATTAGATTTAAGGTTAAGTAAAAAGATTGGGTTGTCGGGAGACAACCTTCTTTGTTTTATATAGTTACCGCTCTTTTTTTTCTGCAAAATACTTCCATAACGGAGCTGCGTGGAGAGCCTGGATGATTTCTCCGTCCTGTAGCATTTCGAGGACTTGTTCCGGTTCCATCACATCTACATGTATATCTTCCGTCGGCTCCTGATGCTGCTCGCGTTTTTTCTCCACGCCGGTGGCTAAGAATGTATAACTGTGGTTGTTATGATTCGTAGGGTTGGGAGAGAGTGTCATAAAGAGTTGCCATTCTCCGCCTTCATAACCGGTCTCTTCGCTCAGTTCGCGTTGGGCTGCCTGCAGAGGAGTCTCCCCCGGATCAATCACTCCTGCTACCAGTTCATAGTGCGTCTCTCCGAGTGCATGCCGATACTGGTCTTCCATCACCATTTTTCCGTCTTTGGTGATGGCGATGACGTTAACCCAGTCGGGGAACTCCAGAACGAACCAAGTGGGTATCTGTTTGCCGGAGGGCAGTTGTACACACTCCTGTCGCACCGAGAGCCATGGGCCAAGGCGCAGAATGTTCTCACTCTTAACAATCTGCCATTTCCGGTTCTCTAATTTCGGATACATGTTACCAGGCGTTATAGTGGATGTTTTCCGGTTTATATTTGTCTTTGATCTCCGGTTGCTCCGCAGGAACCCCGACCGGTACTACGCAAAGGGGAATAATATGTTCGGGCAGTCCGAGCATGTTCTGCACCATTTTGGCACGGTTCATATCCGGGTGCAAGCCGGTCCAAACAGCACCGAGTCCCATTGCGTGGGCTGCGAGGAGCAGGTTCTCTGTCGCAGCTGAGACATCATTAACCCAGAAAGCACCCATCTCGCCCTCAATCGCTTTGCTCAAGTCACCGCAAGGGATGATGGCAACCGCCGGATGATTGTTGCAGCGCGAATAGGGCAGAGCCTCGCCGAGTCGGGCGATAACCTCTTCGTCCGTGACAACGATGAACGCCCATGGCTGTTTGTTAATAGCCGAAGGAGCAGCCATGGCCGCCCGCAGGAGGGTGTCTATTTGTGCGTCACTGATTTTCTCGCCCGTGAACTGACGCACAGACACGCGCGTCATAATGTTGTTAATCGCTTGATTGTCCATAACTTTCGGTTGTTGGTTGCACGATGTAAAAAGCATTGCTGTCAGTGCAAAAAGGATGACTTTTTTCATATCAGTTGTTGATTAGGAATCGTTTACGAAGAAGGTGTATATCGTCTTTGGAGAGGAAGAGTTGATTTTGGAGATACTTCTGCATGCCGCCGAACTCACGGTCGATGAGGTTGAGCGTTGAGCGGAAATTCTTCGTGCTTACGCCCATAAAGGCCTGAATGACATCCATCTCCGGTTCGCCTCCACCCAATGCGATAATCTCGCCGTTGAGTCTGGCTACTAATTCGCGGTAAGCATCATTGGAGCGGTCAAAATCCTCGATGACAGCGTCTCTCTGCACGCCGAGAGCGAAGAGGATAAAGGCGGCGCCCCAACCGGTCCTGTCCTTGCCTTGGAAGCAATGCCATAGTATTCCTCCGTCTTCCGGGGCCTCGATGATGAGTCGCAAGAATGCGGCATACTGTAACTGCGAGTACTCGCTGCGGATGAGCGAAGGGTACATATCCAGCGCCATGGCCTGAACCTCGGGGTAGAAGGAATAATTGACAATATGCCGTTCGAGGTCGAGGAAGGCTTCTTGGGGAATGGCCTGTCCGCTGAGCCGCTCTTCGCTTAGGTCAATAGTCGGCAACAAATGGTGCGTGGCGCCTTCCACATCCCGGTCCGGCAAGGCTTCGGCTTCGCCGAGCGAACGAAAATCAAATACGCGCGCTAAGTTATACTCCTCTCGCAAGCGACGTATATCATCATCCGAGGCGTCGTGCAAATGAGCGGTGCGAAGCAGCCGACCGCTGCGTACTTCACGCCCATCGTGACCGATCATGCCCCCTAAGTCGCGGGCATTAACAATATTATCGAAGAGAATGTCCATGGGTTATCTGTTCTATTTTGAAAAGACCTTATCGACAAGGGCTTTGAACTCCTGGTAGGCGAAGGTATCGCTTAACTCGCTCAGAGAAGCCGCTAAACCGCGATAGTGCCACTCGTGCGAGGCTTTGTCCTTTACATGGAATATATTCCATAGTTCATCGCCTTTGAGTTGATAATCCCTCCATATGGCGCGCATGTTGCTCAACTTATCCCCCATCGCCACTATCTTAGCGTCATGGGGCGCGGCTGCGAGACGGTCGATAGCTGCCTGTTTGCGGGCGTGCCATGTCGCTTGTTCATCTCCGCTCTCGGCGTTAAACAACTCGCCGTTAATCTGGTCACTCTCCGCATGGACCAACTCGGCAATGCGGTCGCCGAACTCACGACGTATATCATCCACCGTCACATCTGTATCTTCAATGGTGTCGTGCAATGCCGCGGCAGCCAACAGTTCCTGGTCGGGCGTGATGGAGGCTACTATCTCCACCGCTTCCATGGGGTGGACTATATACGGAAAGCCTTTCCCTCTCCGCTCGGTGTTGTGGTGCGCCTTCACGGCGAAGATAATCGCGCGGTCCAGCAAATCTGTATCAAGATATTTATTCATTTACCAATAACCAATTACCAATCACCAATCAATAAACCGTTCCTTCCAGCATGGCTCTGAATTCGGGCATGGGGCGATGGGTGTCGCGTTCGATGATAAGGGTCTTCAGACCGGCATATATGCGTACTTGTTTCATCACCTCGTCCATGTTTGCTTCCGGTCCGAAGTACTCTTTTGCGAATGCGTCCCAGAAACGCGCTGCGGTAGCGTTGGACATATGATACTGTTCCATCGTCCATGCTTCGTCGTTGAGGCAGCAGCATAGGTACACCATGCCGATGTCGAACATCGGATAGCCGTAGCAGAAATCGCCAAGGTCGATGAAGTAGGGGGTACGTACCCCGTCTTTCTCGGTAAAGATGCCGTTACTGAACTGCAGGTCGCCGTGGATAGCCGTGTCTGTATCCGGAGCGGCTGCTATGAAATCATGTATTTTCTTTTTCTGCTCGTCTGTAAAGAACGGATTGGCCTCCAATATGGCATATAGGCGTTCCTTGACAGACTGGAATTGAGTCGTATCGACATGAATACTATGCAGTTTCTTGCATAGTTGGGCGAATTCGCGGGCATATTCTTCGGTATGTTCCGGGTCGTCCCCGCATGCGCGGGAGTAAGATTTCTTGCCATCGATACGCCGGAAGCGGATGCCTACCTGTTTGCCGTCCGTAACAAGGTCACCGGGTTCGGGAGTCGGAATGCCGGCGGCATATACTTTCTGCGCCAATTCCAGTTCTTTCTCCGCGGCTTCGAAATTACGGAAGTACATCTTTAGCATAATACCCGGGTCGGTCTTATGGTTATAGCTGGCGCCGTTGGCTCCTTCGCCTGTGCGCACATAGTCATTGAGGTTGATGAGAAGAGGAGTCATGATGTATGATATTAAATTTACGATATGATTTTTTATTTGTTCATGAAAGAGAGGTTTTGAGCCTGCCGGAAGGTGACATCGGCAAGGAGTTCGTTCTGCGGGCTGTCTCCGTTAATAGCCGCGAACAGGCGTGTCAGTCCGATCTTGCCTCCTCCCTGCGCCAATATGCATACAATACATATATTCTGTATGCCGACAGAGGAAGAGAGGATGTCGAGGTCCGTCGAACCCAACTGATGCCGCGCGAGCGCATAGGCATCTTCGTCATATTGCTTGCGAAGCCGGTCTACATCTCCCAGCGTCTTGCAGCCGAATGCCTTGAAGACGCGCAGATAAGCCGTCAGCGGTACTTCCTGTATCTCTGCCTGGTTGATGGCAGCGATACGGCGGTTAAGACTGTCAAACGGACGCGCCTGAAGATAACTGCTGAAGGTATCACCATCTAACTGTACGTCATCCAGTTTGCCGTTCTGTACCAGTTGTTGTACGCGCCGGCGGTAGTCATTGATCTCCGTGCGGATGCGGCTGAACTCGTCATCCGCCAGCTCCAGCATACCCGCCAGACGGTTGATGCGCCGCATGTATTCGTGCGGAATCTCCACACCGGACTTATAACCGTTATCATGGTTAATAGCCGCCCAGGCATGCTGAAGCGTGGTGCGTAACTGCAACTCGAAGCGAAGATCGTTCATCCGGGGAAACTCTGCATCCTTGTATAACTTCTCGGGGATGCGGCATATATAATGCAGCGAGTTGTACCCGAAACTGTCCAACTGATGCAGATGCCGTTTGTCAACCGAGTTATTCCAGTCGATGTCGAAGAGCTGCTCGGCGATAGAAGCAATGCGGTCCACATCATCGGTATAGAACGTGATGACGCGGGCTCCTAACAGGTCGGTTACCTCTTCGATGGAAGCATATTTGCCTCCTTTGAGCGCCAGTTTGCCCGCCAGGCTCTCCCGGCTCTTCACACGCGCCTTGACGCTGGTGACCTCCATGCCGCTGTTATCCAGGGCTTTCTCCAGTATCTCGGTCACGACGCAGTTCATGCGTTCCAGCATAGGAAGCATCGCGTCGTATTGCTCTAAGAGTAATTCGGTGTGCAGATCCATCGTCAGATAATCTCAAAGAGGCTGATAAAGCCGGTCATCATGAATACTTGACGGATGTCATTGTTGATAGAGCGAACCATCACTTTGCAGCCGTGCGCTGCGGCTTCCTTCCGGATGCTCAGGAAGATGCGCAAACCGGAAGATGAGATATACTCCAGTTCCGCACAATCAAGGATGATCTCTTTGTTCTCTAATTCCATCAGAGGTTTCACATCCTCCGCTGTCTGTACGGCGGCGGCTGTGTCAAGACGGCCTGCGAAAGAGGCAATCCATTGGTTTCCGTTTTCTACAATCGTTGTTTTCATATTGGTAAGTATTACTGTTGATCAATCTTTTTGATTAAAGTGAGCACGTTCTTGTCCTCCTCGCGGCGATAAACGACGCGGTCCATTATTTGGCGGACAAGATGAATACCGAGACCTCCTATAGCCCGTTCTTCGGCGGAGAGGGTGATATCGGCCTCTTTTTGTTGGGTCGGGTCAAACGGGATACCGGTATCCGTGATTGTGAAGATGATATGTTCGCCATCGTCGTCGTGGTTATGGACAAACTCCACAATCACTTTGCCGTCATTTCTGCCCGGATAGGCGTACAGCATCACATTGCTCACGGCTTCCTCCAGAGCCAGGTTAATCGGCATGTTGAGTTCCATCGGGATACCTAATCCGTCCACCCATTCGGCGAGGGTAGGTATCTGCTGTATGTCATTGCGCATGACGAGCGCCGGTATCTGATAGCGGATGAAGAGGAGAGTGAGGTCATCGCTCTGCTGGGCGCCGTTCACGAACTGCTCCACCTCATGAATCATGGTCTCCACCACTTCCCGCGGACGGCTGTCAGTCTGGGTGGCCAAGGTGCGCAGCATGCGTGCTTCGCCGAACTGCTCATGCCGTGCGTTCTCCGCTTCGGTCAGTCCGTCTGTATAGAGAAGCATGGTGTCGTTATAGTGCATCTGCGTGCGCTGCGATTCATAAGCATATCCGGGCATGATACCTAACGGCAGATTCGGCTTGCAGTCTAACATCTGTATTCTGTCAGCGGCTGCACCGCGGTCTGTATTCTGTATTCTTACGGGCGCGTTATGACCCGCATTGCAGTACTCCATCTGTCCGCTCTGCAGGTTCAGTACGCCGATGAAAAGGGTGACGAACATGTTCTGCTCGTTCTGCTCCGACATCGTGTCGTTCATCTGCCTCATGATCTCGTCTGCGCGTTCTTCGTGTGCCGTGATACTCCGGAAGAGGGAACGGGTTACCGCCATCACTAATGCAGCCGGGACGCCCTTGCCGCTCACGTCACCTACGCAGAAGAAGAGTTTGTCATGCCGCACATAGAAATCGTACAAGTCTCCGCCTACCTCTTTGGCAGATTTGACGATACCATACACGTTCATGTCCAGCCGGTCGAGGAATGGCGGGAACACTTTTGGCAACATGGCCATCTGGATGGTACGGGCGATGTTCAACTCGTTCTCTATACGTTCGTTCTGAGATGTCGTGTACATCAGGCGTTGGGTATCACGTCCCGAGCGGTATACGATGAAGGCTAGCAGGCCCATGCCGAGGAGCATCATGATGAACACTATCAAACCGATACGTTTGAGATCCTTGTACATCACATCTTCGGGGATGACAATCGAGATATGCCAACCGGTGGCATCTATCTCTTCGTCAAATGTATGATACTTGCGTCCGGGAATCGTGTCCCCGATAGGTACGATGAGTTCTCCGGTGCTGGAGGTGATAGAATAGAAACTCTCGGGGTACACTTGCAGGTATTCGGACATGTCTTGCAGATAATCCAGCGACAGGTCGATGCACACAACGGCTACCACTTCCTCTTTGGCATTCCTCACGGGATAGGAGCAACTGACCACCCATGTCTTTGAACCCGAGTCATCCAGGTAGGGCTCCGACCACCAGCATGAGTCTTTCTGCAATCCGCTTTGATACCATTCCATCTGGGTGTAGTCGTGCTCGGCGCTGCCTATCTGGCGGGTGTAGATACTGTCCTCCGAGATTCGGCTGCTGCAGGCCTCGAAGAACGGTCCTATTTTCGGGAAATAGCCGGGAACGAAAGCTACCGCTACGCTGCTCGTGTTGCGGATAGAGGCGACGATGTCATGCGTGGCTGCGAAAATAGAGTCCGGGCAGTTCACATGTTTCTCGGCGAGCATCGCGAGCATCTTCGCTGCGGCTTCCATCTCCACCGTGTGTTTCTCTATCTCCAACTCGGCTCGCAGCAACTCGCTCTGCGCGCGGCGTTGGGCTTCCGCGCGAATACCTGCGCGGCTGTAAAAATACTGCAGGCAGGTGATGCCTTCTAGCACGATGGCTGCTACCAGAATAATCCAGAATCCTGAATGTTGTCGTTTATCTTTCATTGTAATAATAGTTGCATTACTTCCGAGGGTCGGCCGTCGGGGGTGAAAGCACCCATGTTATAGCTGCCCCATCCTAATGGGATATATTCCGCCGGGCGCCAGCCTCCGTACACTTCCGGTTCCCAATAGAAAATACCGGCGCAGGAATCGATGGCGCTTACTCGTGCTACAAAATCAGCCATGACGGTGGCGGAGGTGGGGTCATCGGCGAACATGCCTACTTCGGCAATCATCACGGGGCAATGCCAGTCATGAATCAGTCGGCGCACATTGGCTTCCGCTAATTCGTTCATCTCCTGCCAGCTCTTGCCTCCGTTCCAGGCGCTCATCATCGGATAATGGCTCAGGCCGATCATGTCCCATTTCCCGCCATGTTCGTATAGAGCCTGCCAGAACCAGTCACGGCGTTCGTACGCATTATCGACATGAACGATGACGCTGATATCCGGAAAAGCCTCTTTGGCGGCTTTGTAACCTATCGTGGTAAATCCCGCATAATGTATCCACCCTTCATTCGTTAACCCGTCACCCGTAACCGATAACCCCTCACCGTTAATCCTCCCCATCGGCCATAGCATGCCGTTAGGGGTCTCGTTGCCTATCTGCACCCATTCGGGTTTGACGCCTTCTTCCTTTAGCGCATAGAGCACGTCCAGCGTATGTTCGCGTACGGCCTCGAGCATGGTCTCGTAGTCGTAAGCCTGCCATGCTTCCGGTATAGACTGGTGGTTCGGGTCCGCAAAGAAATCCGAATAATGGATATCTATCATGATGCGTTGGCCCTGCTTGGCGGCACGCTTAGCGAGAGACAGCATGTCTTCTTTGTTGCTCCAGCCCGTCTTATGGTTCACCCATACGCGCAACCGCACCGCGTTCATCCCCATCCCCCGCAACAACTCGATACAGTCTTCACCATTCGCACCATTTTCACCATTATAAAACTTCACTCCGTCATGCTCCATCTCGCTGAGCCAGCTCAGGTCGCAGCCTTTGGCCCACGAGCCGCGAGGACTGTCGGTCTTTTGATAACAAGCGGTCAGCAACATGCCCGCCATCAGGGATAAGACTATTCGTTTCATGGTCCACATATTTTGCGCTGCAAAATTACAACAAAAATCGCACATATGCAAATATTTGCGCATTTTTTTTGCTAAACGGAGTTTTTACTCCGCGATTATTAAAGAGCTTGAGACCATGCCGACCGAGAACAATTATCAGGCGGAGTCTAAAATTACTACAACTTTTTTTCGTTTTCTCTTGCATATCTGAAAAAAAAATTGTACCTTTGCCCCCGCAAAGGTATGAAATAACACAAAAATATCTCGATATGAAAAAGCTATTATTCTTATTGGTAGCGCTGGTAGGCGCAGGAATGATGTGGGCAACATGTCCGGAGGGATTCACGGACAAAGTGAATGCCACGCAGTATTTGAAAGACATTAAGGTGGATATAGATAAGGCCACCGTGACCTTCACCGACACCTATCGTCCGGACACGAAGATGGGACGTCTCTATTCCGTATATGCCTATCGCGATGCGGGGGAGTGCCCGTTCTATCACCCGAGTCAGGGGTCCAGTTATATCTATGGTGGCAAGGACAACGCCCACGGCATCATTATGGGCGGGATGGAGCTATCCGGATGGGGCGAAGAGAAGAAAGGCGGCACGTACACCTACGACATCTCCCAAGTGCTCGAGAAAATTATCAGCAAAGGGTATTCCAGCGTGTATCTTGCCTTCAAACCGTATTTCGTTTCCCTACAAATAGGCGGAGAGTATACTCCCTATTACCACACGGAGGACGGTAAAGATATCAAGAATCTTTGGTTGGTGAACGGCGTGAATATAACGATACCTACTATCGCAGGTTTGGGTATCACATTGCCGAACAATGCGCATTTCGAACAAGATATGAATGTGCGGGTGGATATGACTTGTATGCACCGCTGCAGTTATATCCTTTCCTATTCGAAAACCGGTTCATCGTGGACATTTATTAAGTCCGATATCATCGAGGCATATGAGGCGAAGAACGCTGCGTTCCGCAATATCACCTTCCGTCCAATCAGGAAGAACGTGAAGGAACTCTATTTCCGCCTGGAGGTGACGGATTTGGTGTCCGATTACAAGCAGACGTTCACAACCGAGAAACCGCTATCAGTGCTCTATCCGTTAGATAACGGCGGCATCATGTGGTACGAGGTGGGAAAGCAAGTGGAGATTCCTTACGAAGATTGTAAGGATATCCAAATATCGGCTTATCTGCCTACATCGATCGAACATAAATCAGATAAAGTAATCTTTACGATGCCGGCTTGCAAGGTGAGTGTTTCGCAGATAGCAGCCACTTATACCGTCAAATTCTACAACGCGGATTATTCGCTGCTCAAAACGGAGGAAGTGAAATGCGGCGAAGATGCGACTCCGCCGGCTAACCCGACATTAGGCACCTATCCGTTTACCGGCTGGGACAAGGACTATACGAATGTGCAAAAAGACCTGAAGGTCTTCGCCAAATATAACTTGAAGGGCGACTACTACCTGATGCCCTCCCAAAGCGAGCATAAGAACGAGGTATATGAGTACTACGGTTTCAAAGACAACGAGACGCGCGTTATGGTAGGCGATGTGCTGAACTACAAGATCGGAGTGTTAGCCGGTGCCGACGCAACGCTCTACTACGAGACCGCACAATGGAGCAACTCCGAGCAGAAATGGCTCTGGTCGGATCATCCTGTCAAAGTGGCAGATTATGAGTATGTCCCCTCAAATCCCCAGAAAATATTCGACTCTCCGGATATACAGGTTTGCTACGACAAGAACATCGAGTATATTCATTCTTTCGAGTACCGCTTCGCTGTTCGGTTCTATATGTATTTAGCCGGACAGAATATCTATAGCGACCCCTTCGAATACGATGTCTTTTATCCCCTCACCATCAAGACGGCAGACGGTTCCGAAGTGATGGCAGAGAGCAATGCCGGCTACTACCATGTCGGTTCGTATATGGAATTCCCCGCGCGCACCAATGATACCTTGTGGGTGTATGGCTGGACCGGTGCAGGAGGCAAGTGCTTCCAGTTCTCGCCCTCCGTACCGAACGATATAGACGCAAATGGCAATGCCTATTTCCTGGCTCCCGGGGAAAAGACGACCATCACGGTATCTACCTCCAAATATGCCGTGGTCTTCGACGAAGCGTTTCCAACGCAGTCTTATAACTTCACCGACAAAGGTCTCGGCACGTATAACGCCTACTACGCCGAAGTGGTGCCTTGCGGCGGAGCCGTAGCGAACATGCCGGCAGACCCGACGAGCGACGGACAGATCTTCAAAGGATGGTACAACAACAGCCCGGACAAGTACGCTGACGATGACTATATGCATGTACCGGCCGTCAGCACGCCGTACATCACCTTCTCCGCCAAATGGGAAAACATACCCGATGCGCAAAAATACACCGTTCGTTTCTACGGCAAAGACGGCAGTCCGCTCTTGGACACCCAAACTATTGACGAGGGTCAGAACGCGACACCTCCGACACCGCCTACCGTGGACGGCTGGCATTTCGTGGGTTGGGACAAACCCTACACGACAATCGTTGCCAACATCGACATCACCGCCCTCTACGGCGAGGATGCGAAGAACTGGATCATCACCTATTACGACGAGGACGGCAAGACCAAAATGGGCGAAGAGACCGTAGCCGACAAGATGCCAGCGAACGGACTGAAGATCTATAAGGAAGGTAAGAACTTTAAGTATTGGTTCGACATGGACAAAGATGCGGTAGCAGACTTCAGTAGCATCACGGCCGACATGAACGTCAAAGCGGTCTTTGAGTCACCGACTCCGCCGCCTCCTACTCCCGACCCCAACTACTACAAAGTGACCCTCGTCGCCAAACATGGCAAGATAAGCGTCAAGGAGACCGGTATTGATCTGAGCAAAGTGGAAGAGAACACGGTGCTCCACTTCACCGCGACCCCCGACGAGGACTATGAGTTCAAGTCATGGAAGAACTACGACCCCGCCACAGGCCTCACTGTCACAGAAGATGTGACCGTTGAAGCTGTCTTCGAGCAAAAAGCACAGGAAGGGCTTGAAGGAATCAGGACTCAGGAGTCAGGAGTCAGGAAAGTCATTATTGACGGACAACTCTATCTGATGTACAATGGAAAGATGTACAATGTACAGGGAGCGGCAGTCAAATGAGAAAATGAAAAAATGAGAAAATGAGAAAATGAAAAAGGTTTTGTTGTTTTTCGCTGCCGTCGTGTGCGCAGCGGGCATGTGGGCAGAGACCACGTACAAGAAAGTGGACAAAGTGCCGGTAGAGGCGTACGTCACGGATATCCAGTTCGATGCGACGACGAACACGCTGAGTTTTACGGACAATTTCCAGCAAGGTACATTGTATAACCGCAAGTACATCATCTTTTTCTACGAATGGATAACCACCGGATCGCACAAGACGGATATCTACGAAGTGAAGCACAACGATGAGACCTCGTATCTCTACGGATACCCGATCGAGGGCAACGGAGGCAAGATTGCCTGCGTCTCCACTACCGATATCCGCGAAGGCAGTAAGCGAGTAGAGAAAGAAGTGAACGTCGCCAATTCGAAAGGCGGTGCCTACAGCGTAAACGTCAGCAAAGAGATAGATCGCGTGCTGGAGAAAGGCAAGGCCAAACTGCATATCGTGGTGAGCGTAAGTTGGGAGAACGAAAACGGCTACTATATATACCCGGAAACCGGCAGAAGCTATAGCGAAGGCAGAGACCTGAACTGCTATGTGAACTGCTATACGGGTCGGTTCTCCTATAACGACCTGTACTACCGCGATCCGCCATACCCCGAGAACCCGCGAAAGGTGCTGTATGGCGATAGCGTGAGAGTGGCCGCGATGATCAAAGGTACGGGTCAGACTACCTATTACCTGCAGGAGAGCTACGACCAGAAGTCGTGGCGGACCGTAGCGAGCGGTACCATCCCAGGCAAGCAAGTACGGGAGTTGTCCACCCAGTATTTTGGGGCGAAGTTCGAAGAAGAAGGCCGCGAAGGTGAATACATGTATCGCTTGTTACTCGAAGACGACAACAGCCACGTGACCGACACGAGTAACTATTTGCCCTTCCTGTTCTTCTACCCGTGGAAAGACGGCGAGGAAACGCGATATTATTACGCGGGATATCAGTTCAACTATCCTCTGCCGGCGGATTGCGAGAAATACTATGTGACGAGTTCCCTGCCCGTAAAGCAAGAGAAGAAAGCTACAGCCATCCGGTTCACGCAACCAGCTTGTCCGGTTGAGGTGAAACATATGGAGCCTATCTACGGCGTCACTTTCTACAACGCGGACAACACGATCCTGAGCGTCAGCATGACCAAGTGCGGCGGTGATGCCGTAGCACCGGCTGACCCTACCTATGGCAAATATCAGTTTACCGGCTGGAGCCGCGATTTCACCAATGTACACAAGGATATGAACGTTTATGCGCGTTACGACATAGGCGGCGATTATTTCTTCGAGACCGCTTTCGCGGGCCACAAGAACGAGTTACACCCCATGGAAGGTTTTGCGGATAGCGAGACACGCGCGGCGATAGGCGACTCCCTGTCCTTCGAGGCAAGCATCTGCGCCAAGTTCGAGATGAACCTGAAATACCAGATAGCCGACACCAAGGATGAAAAAGGCAACTGGCTTTGGAGCGACCCGTTTGCAGCCGGTACGTTCACCGCCGAAGAAGCGGCTAAGAGTTGGACAGAAGCCAAGACTTTCCGCGTGACGCGCGCCGTAGGCTATGACAACTGGCAGGAGAAAATGAATGTGCCCGGGTATGCGTTCCGCTTTGTGGTGTACTGCCAGGGCGAAGCCATTTATTCCGAACCTTGGGAGTTTGATGTCTATTACCCGATTACCGTGAAGAGCCAGATAGATGCTTGGTTCGACCCGTCCCAGACCGAACAGTTGACCGTTTTTAATAACTCGGACGACCAATATACCGGCACGGAAGTAACCATCCCTGCCCGCGCAAAGGACACGATCTGGGTAGCAATGGAGAAAGGTCAAGGCGCTTGTATGCAGTTTACCCGAGTGAAGAAAACCGACCCGATGTACGCCGTTACGGAAGGTGAAGATGCATTAAACCGCAAGTTCTTTGTCTGCCCGAGCGAGACGGAAACGGTAAACGTGACCGTAAAGAAATACGCCGTGGTCTTTGAGAATGCCGAACCGACCAATTACTACGATTTCAGACCGCAAGGTTTGCATGAATGGAAGAATAAATACTACGCGGAAATCGTTCGATGCGGCGGTTCGGTAAAGAAAATGCCGCAAGACCCGAAGCGGGCGAATGAAATTTTTAAGGGTTGGATCAACAATACGACCGGTGTTTATGCCGATGACGACTATCTGCATGTACCCGCACTGCCCGGTACGGATGATTATCTCATCTTCGAGGCCAAATGGGAAGACAAGGGCGAGATAGCGCAACATACCGTCCAGTTCGTGGACAAAGACAATAATCCGCTGGGCGAGGCGCAGAAAGTGTACGACGGTGCAGATGCCGTGGCGCCTACCACCATCCCGGAAGTGACCGGTTATCACTTCGTAGGATGGGACAAACCGTACACCTGTATCACTGCGGATGTGACCATCAAGGCATTATACGGAAAGGACGATACCTATTGGACCGTGACCTACTACGACGAGGACGGCACCACGAAGTTGGGCGACGAGCAAGTATGGGATAAGATGGGCGCCAAAGGGCTCACGCCGAGCAAAGTCGGCAAGGCCTTTGACAAATGGATTAACATCGCGACCGACCAACCGGCTGACCTGGAGCACGTGACGGCAGACCTGAACGTCAAAGCATCGTTCGTCGATGCGCAACATAGCGTCATCTTCCGCGTTAACGGAGTTGAGACCTATTCTACGGTTGTGGCGCACGGCGCGTTGTTCAGCAGCATTACTTATCCGAAACCTACGCCGGCCAAAGAGATGACCGAGGCGAAAGTATATACGTTCAGCGGTTGGACACCCGAAGTGACGAATATCAACGGCGATGAGATTTTCGATGCCGTCTTTAACGAAGCCGCTCGAAAGTACACGGTTATTTTCCAAAACTGGGACCACAAGGAGTTGGACAAACAGCAGGTTGAATATGGCAAAGGCGCCAAAGAGCCAACCAAACCGACCCGGGAAGGCTATACCTTTGCAGGATGGGACAGGACTTTCGACAACGTACAGACCGACATGACGGTTACGGCTTTGTTCAAACTAAACGTCAAGCCGAGTTCTGACCCGGACCCCGACCCGGACCCCGATCCCGATCCGCAACCGGAAGAAGGGATAGAGGAGGTTACGGGTTACCGGTTACCGGTTACGGGAAAGGTTCTCCGCGACGGGCAACTCTATTTGATGTACAATGGAAAAATGTACAATGTACAAGGGGCAGAAGTAAAATAACTCATTATGTTCAGTCGTTTATATGGCATATTGTTGCCGTTCTTTGTAAGTTTTCTACTGGCGTGGCTACTGGACCCGTTAGTGAGCTTTATACAGCATAAATGCCGCGTTAAGTTCCGTATCCTCTCGGTGGCTATCACGCTTATCCTGTTTGTGGGCTTGCTCACGTTGGGGGTTTATTTGCTGATTCCTGCCGTAGAGCGGGAAGTGAAAGCATCGGCGGTGGCGGTGGAACAGTATTTTGCCAATTTCGATGCGGACCGATACCTGTCTGCTGAGCAGCAACAGAAAATACAGGAGACCTTGGACGGGCTCAATCTGCAGTCCGTGCTATCCTATCCGGAGGTGCGCGACGGGATTAAGAACCTGCTGCCCAAAGTAGGAGGCTGGATTACCGGTGGTCTGAGTTGGTTGAGTGAGTTGCTCGTTATCTTCATCGGACTGCTATACCTCATTTTCCTGCTGATATCCTTTCCTTCTATACGTGCCAATTGGCGGAAATACATTCCCCAAAAGCATGTAGCGGAGGTATCGACAATCGTGCATGAGTTGAGTGTGAATATGAACGCCTATTTTCGCGGGCAGGCGCTGGTAGCACTATGCGTCGGTATCCTTTTTGCCATCGGATTTACGCTCACCGGCATGCCGATGGGCTTTGTGATGGGTATCATCATAGGTTTACTCAATCTGGTGCCGTACATGCAGGCGCTCGGTATACCGCCGTGTATCATCCTGTGTCTGGTACAGTCGGCGCAGACCGGTCAACCGGTGTGGCTGACCTTGCTTCTGATGACGATAGTGTTCATCGTGGTACAGACTTTTCAGGACATGGTTCTTACGCCGAAGATTATGGGTAAGGTGACTGGCCTCGGGCCGGCGGCTATCCTGCTCAGTCTCAGTTTCTGGGGAGCACTGATGGGCGTAGTCGGCATGATTATCGCGCTGCCGCTCACTTCGCTCGGTTTATCCTGCTATAAACACTACGTGCTGCGCGAACCGTTTGCATCCGAACGCTCGGCGGAAGAGAATATACAGAAACCTGAGATTTTGGTACAGGAAGAGCAAATCGTACGACAGAAAGCCCAAAAGGTCAAAAAGGGCAAGACCGCATCCGCGAAGTAACTGATTTTGCCCAAAAACTTGCCTATGTCAAAAAAAATGCGTAATTTTGCGGCGCAAAATTGCGGAACACATAAAAAACATAATAATATGAAAAGATTTTTGTACTTAACCGTTGTTCTCTTGCTCGCAGCGATGAGCGTGCATGCCAATGATTATCTGGAGGAGAAAGGACACTACGCTGTGATGAGTATGGGAAACGGAGTATTGCGGTTCAAGGTGCCCGTATGGGTGTACGGTAGAGTGAACGACTATTATCTGGAGAGCGGCAAGAACCATACCGGTAACGATGACTCGTACATCTGGTACTCGTTGAGCCCGAACGCCAAAAAAGGCGACGCGGGGGTACACCGTATCGCTACGGTAGCCGCCGTACGTTACGGTAAGAACGATACCGACAGCGAGGAAGGAGAAGGGTATATCTATGTCCATGAAGGTAGCATAAAGATACAGAATGAGTACACCGGTAAGGCCATTGTCATCACGGAGGGAGATGATACCTACTGGAAGGGCGGCACGGCGCTGTCGCTCAAGCGATTGATGTACGATGATGACCATAAGCGTATCACCCATATTACGTTCGACTGGTATCCGCCTACCTACATGCAGGAGAAGGAATTTTACTGGGGAGTAAGCGCCAATATCTATAAGAAGTCCAGCGGCGAGTCCTGCTATCAGAAATGGTGGGCATGGCCGGATCGGTACATCGGCGGCAATATGCCTCAGTCGCCGGAGTTGTACCAGCCGTATATATACGCGATGAATGAGAATGGCGCAACGGGTTACGGATGTGCAGCGATACAGTATGCGGTCTATCAGCTGCCTATCAGTTACCATACATCGCTCAACTCGATGGAGGTAAAGACCGATGAACGTGCGGGGCAGCTTATCGTGCCGACTACGGATTCCGTGCAGCGGTTCTTCTCGGCGACTTTCCATGTATGGTTGGACAGCACGGCGAAACTGGACCAGTACCTCAAGACGAACGAACTGCATATTCCTGCCTACCACCGTCTGTATAACCTACGCGGCGAGGAAGAGCTGGACGAGAAGGGAAGCGTGACGGGTAAGGTCAACCTCCTATGGGAGGTAAACAACCCGGATGCCGAAGACCTGGTTCCCGGTGACATGTTCGAAGTGCAACGGGCAACAGACCCGAATTTCCTGGACGCAGAGACATTCGAAGTAGTGCCGATGGGGAGCGGTTCGGCAATCTATTCCGTAGAGGACAATCCGCTGCAGGCCTTAGGTCCCGATACGAGCAAGACTGCTACGGAGGGACATTACGAGAGCATCTCCCGGAAGGTGACAACCTATGACGAGAACGGCGATCCGTATGCCATCTATGATGTCTCGATGTACACCCAGCGGGTACTCAAACCCGGCCGCACGCTTTATTACCGTGTGCGCCGTGCTTCTGCTGCCGTATGGGGGTGGGACCATGAGTTCGCCCGGACGGATACTATGCTCAGCCAGAACTATCTGGCGCCGTTGGCAGACGAGCAGGCGGACTATACGCTCGATGCGGATTTTGCCAATAACCGCAAGGTGCATTTCTCTTTCAAACTGGACAATAATACGATAGCTCCGGTACCGGAGTCGGAAGCGGACTGTCAGTTCACCAGCCGGCTGGACGAACTCAGACCGGCACAAATGCCTATCCGCATCCGCGTACGCAATACCGGCACGGCTTATATGAAACCGGACTGGTTCGAATATACGTTCTCTTATACGATGCCCGAGAGTTCGGAGCGCATCCGGATCAACATACCGGTGGCAACGACGAATAAGTTCTACAATGCCTCTTTCCCGAGCGAAGCGGAGAACCTGCAGTTCGAGGTTCGTCGCCGTTCGGACGGATATGCGTGGTACAACACGCCCGACAAGGGTGTTCCGTACGTGAAAGAGGTCAAGTTCAATGGTTCGACGTTCAGCGAGTTTGCTGTACCGGCCGGCGGTGTCTATGAGCAGTTGACGGACAGCCTCAAGAATGCCCATCCGCTGAATAAGGACTCGGTGCGTCACGCCTTATACCAAGACCTGGTAGCGCAGATAGAGGCAGTCAGCGCAGAGGGTAACCCGCGTTGTAACTGGGATAAGAACGCCACGTTATACTTACAGCGTATCCTGGTAGAGACGGGTGATACGGTCGAACTGGCCATCCCTGCCGATAGCGTCACTCGTCAGGAGGACGGCAGCTGGCGCGTTCACATGACTGACGTGGCTGATATGCCTTGTGTTCACTACCAATACGGCGTGCGGCTCGACCAGACCTATTCGCTGCTGAAAGTGCTGAGCGCGAAATCTCTCCTGCCCAAAGCTATCCACGGACCGGAACTCTATTACGCCGAAGCGGCGGATATAGACAGCATCCAAGCCTCGCAGGGCGATGACCGCTACGGCGTATTGTTAATATGGATCCCGACCGTCGGCGGTGTGGACGAATATACGCTGGAGCGTCGTGACCACGGTTCCAACGGCGTTTATCAGCCGTTACTGACCACGACCGAGACTTATTACCGCGACACCTCGGCGCTGCCGGACAAGCATTATGACTACCGGATTACGGTTACTTATACCTGCAATGACTCGACCATGCACCATTCCGCCGAAGCGGAAGGCTGGCGTTCGCCTTACGGCATGATCAAGGGTCGTGTGCACTACGAGGACGGCACCGCCTGTCCGGGTGTCACTGTTCGTTTAACGAGTGAAGGAATGAACGAATTAACGGCTGTGACGGATGAGTACGGTAACTATGCTTTCGACAGTCTGCTCTACAGCCTCGGCTTGAGTTATACCATCACTCCGACCAGCCAGACGGCGGAGTTCCGCTTTAACAACACATCGTCCGGTTCCGCTACCGTGTCGCTCTCGGTGAATGAACCGGTGGTGGACGGCATCGAGTTCGACAATATCTCCTCGGTACGCCTCAGCGGCCGGGTGCTCTATAAAAACTCCACCGTGCCGGTACGTGACGCGCATCTCGTGCTGAACGGCCACCTGGTGAAGACGGCTAACGGTATCCTGCATACGGACGCGTCCGGTAACTTCGAGATGCGCGTACCGAAAGCGAGCGGCTTCACGCTGCGTGCCGAGAAAGACGGGCATGTATTCGAAGACAACGGTTTCATCCGCATCGACGGCGACAGCCTCATCACCCGTACTGAACCCCTGGACGGTGTACGTATATGGGATGAGACCAAAGTGCGTCTCGCCGGACGTGTCGTCGGCGGTAGAGTACAGGCTGATCTGCCCCTCGGCTTCGGCTTGAGCACCAATAACCTCGGCGATGACCTGCAACTGGTGTTAGAGTTGGAGGGCGATAACATCTCCTGGCTGGTACGTGACCCCGACGATCTGACGCGCGATACGTTCGAGTATGCCATCCCGCATATAGCCTATGACGCGCAGGGTAACCCGATGGCCGCGACCGATACTACGCACATGCACTACCAGAAGAAGCGCATCATCATCAATCCCGACCCCAAAACGGGTGAGTTCTGCGCCGACCTCTTCCCGGTACGATATAAGATTACGCAGGCGACCGCGCGCGGGTACGCCACCCTCTTTGCCAAAGGCAAGACGAGCGAGGTGATTGACCTCAGCGATGCGGCTACCAAATCGGACCAAGAAAATGACGATAACCGGACAGCCCGGTGGAACGCACGGTACGACCTCATTTACCGTTCGCCAATCAGCATCTCCTGCAAGCAGATGCGCTACGGCCTCATCGAGGATTATTACGGCGAGCGGGCGTACCAGCGGCAAAACATCATGAACGAGATCATCTCCGTTCCGCTGGCATGGCTCGATTCGGACGGAACCTGGCAGTACCTCTTCGGTGCACCGACCTTCGCCACCGGCGAGTACCGATTCCGCATCACGGCGCACGAGGATTATTATTACAACAACGACAAGCAGTCCACCAAGCACGAGGAAGTGCGCCTCAACGGCGGCAAGATAAAGGTCTATAACGGTCTGCACGAGGATGTGAACATGCAAATCATCACCGTGCCGCTCAATAACTCGACCGATGTGGACGAGAACAAAGCCACGTTCTCCCTGCCGCTCAACGAGGCAGGACAGGTGGACGTTACCATCCCGGTGGACAATGCTTCCTTCCGCAAGACCGGAGAGAACGCGCTGCGCTCACTCGATATATCCGTGGAGTATGAAAACGAGTATGTAGAGTTCAAGGCTTTCAGAGGATATATCATGGGTAATAAGATGAAAGGAAACGACTTCCTGAATATCGTTCCCGGCACGGTCAAACTGTTAGACGTACTCCGTGACCCGCCCGGCTCGCAGAGTTATGCGTTCATCGAGAAGGGTACGACCTATAAGTATAACTACTCGTGGGATTTCCATGTCAAATTCGGTGTGGAGATAGGTATCCGGTACGGTTCATCCAATGTGTTAACGATGGGAGTGATTGCCGCAGCACCGGGTATGTACAACGGTTACGTACTCAATAACTCGGTTACGAACAATTTTGCCATTCCTATCACCTCAGGCTACCAGAATAAGAATGAGAGTTATTACTCCTTCACCACCACCGACCGTATCGAAACCGGTAGTGATAACTACTACGTAGGTTCGAGAGGTGATGTCTATATCGGTACAACCCAGAGCGTGTTCTTCGGCTTGCTCGATGCCGTCAAACCGATCGACTCGGTGACCTATGCTTCGTTGGCAGCGCTGTTGGTGGACAGCGTGGGAGTCGAGCGTTCGATACGTAACGTAGCGGAAGGGCGCGGACCCGACGGACAGAAGTACTACCTCGTCATTGGTGAAGAGTTAGAGGCCGGTTCGTATGTGGACGGTACGTTTGCTTACACTGCCGATTATATCTTCAATACGCTGATCCCGAAACTGCTGCGTCAACGCGATGCGATGTTGATCACGGGTGACAGTCTGACGGCACAGGCGATCGCCGATGCCCGCGGAGAGGTCGTCTATTGGACTCCGCTGGCTCCCGATGCAGAGCAGTTTGCCTTGACCAACTATACGAAGCTCTACCCGCAGACATCGGACAAAACGATTTGGATGGATGTGGATGAGATAAAGCGGTATAACGACGTGATTGCCGACTGGCTCAAGCTCATCAAGGACAACGAGTATGCCAAACTGAACATCAAACCCGGCGTGAACTGCGAATTGGTCGATCATTATGCTATCAGCAGCGGTGTCAAAGCATCCCACTCCGAGACCTACGAGTACAGTTCCATCGATATGGAAAAGATGGACGGATTCAGCTTCTCGGCCAACAGCGCGATGTTCACCAATACGGTCAATAATCTGATGGATAAGATGTCCACGGACGCTTGGAAATTGCTGAATAACATTTACCAGGCTACTCAGAATAACCCTCAGAACGAGCCGATTACGGTGGAGACCAAGATGCCGGCTGCGTCCACGGAGTGGGTTCTCAATCCGATCTTTGATCTCGACTATCAACGTGATCCGTCCAAAGAGGAGAAGGGTACCAAGACCGCCGGTTACATGCTCCAAACGGATGACATCGCCTATATGGACGTGTCTGTCTATCGCTTGGTGGACAAAGATAATGACAACCAGTTCAACAAGGACGCCCAAGAGACACAGGATAATGTAGCCGGAACCGGTACCGGTTATGAGAGCGGTACCTACAAATACGGTTCCTACATCTACAAACTCAACGCCGGAGCTTCCCGCTGTCCGTGGGAGGGACCGGAAGAGTCTATTTTCTACAGCAGCGGCGGACAACCGGCACTCATCAACCCCGGTACGCTTAAGTTGGAGAACCCGACCCTGACCCTCGATACACATGAGCGCAGCAATGTGCCGCATAACAAACCCGCTACTTTCCATCTGACCATTGCCAACGAGGCAGAGCAGTTCTTGGGTTATACGCCGGTGACGATGAAACTCATGCTTGAGGAAGCCAGCAACCCGAAGGGTGCCAAAGTGCTGCTTGACGGTATGCCGCTCACCGGTGAAGGACGCGAAGTGCTGTTCATCGATGCCAATATCTACAACAAGACCCTTGAGGTTTATGCCGGTGAGGATTATGACTACGAGGACATCACCATCACCCTTCTCTCCTACTGCGACTACTATACCAATGCGCGCGTGTCCTTCTCGGTTCACTACACGCCGATCAGCTGCGATGTCAACATCGCCACGCCGCATGACAAATGGGTGATGAACACTCTCTCGGCGCAAGACTCGACCGGTTACTACCTGCCGGTAATTATCGATGGCTATGATGTCAACTATCAGGGATTTGACCATATCGAGTTCCAGTACAAACTGAGCAAACAAAGCGATGATGCATGGGTTAACCTTTGCTCCTATTATGCCGATGACAGTCTCTACAACGCCGCCTCGGGCAGCAAGGAAATGATCACTTCCGGCCGTATTGAGAACATCCATTTCTACGGCGAACGCGACCCGATAGAGCAGGAGTACGACCTGCGTGCTGTCTCTTTCTGCCGTTACGGCACGGGCTTTGTGACCAAGGCATCGCCTGTCCTTAGCGGAACGAAAGACACTCGCCCGCCTGTCCTATTCGGCGCTCCGCAGCCTGCCAACGGCATCCTCGGAGTCGGTGACGACATGAAACTCCGGTTCAGCGAACCCATCGCCGGCAACTATCTCGATGAGGATAATAACTTCCAGTTGACCGGTGTGACTAACCGTACGGGAATAACGGCTTCCACCTCGCCGCATTTCAATAAATCGGCTAACTCGTATGCGACTACTAAAGTGAACCGGAATCTCAAAGACAGGTCCTTCTCCATTGATCTGCTTGTTAAGCCCGATGCCACGAATACTTCGGAAATCTTCTTCACGCATACCGTCCCGACGACCAAGCCGACGCTGGGCTCGCAAGGCTTCGTATTCGGTAAGACCGCGGACAACCGGCTGTACGTTCAGATTGGCGGCTCTAAGCCTGTCAAGTCGAAAGTTCTGGACGAACCCATTACGGCCTTCACCCGCGTCATCGTCACCTTTGATCCGGAAGAGGGATATCGATTCTTTGCCGGCACGAAAGAGATGACCGACACGACAGAATCGGCATGGACGAAAGGACTCAGATATACCATCAACGCGCCCTTTATCTTCGGTAAGGGGTTGAAGGGTAACCTGTTGGAGGCACGCGTATGGACGAAAGCGCTGAGTAGCGCCGAGATTGAAAACACCCATATGCGCTACCTGTCCGGATACGAGCAAGAGTTGCTGGCGTACTACCGGATGAACGAAGGACGCGGAACGACCATGACCGACATGGCGCATGGTGCCACCCTTTATTATGACAACGAAGAATGGAACGGGTATCTCGCTGAAGATGACAGCGGACAAGCCTGTCGAACTGGATAACCGCTATCTCAGCCGTTCGAAGATACAAGACGAGACGCTTATGTTCTGGTTCCGCACCAACAGCCGAACCGGCAATCTGTTTAGCGCAGGACGTATTGAGAACGACAGCGTTACTGCCGGTTTTGCGCTTCGCCTTGAGAACGGACAAATCGTACTGTACAGCGAAGCGGAGAAGCGTATCTGCGATATGAATGTCAGCGATGATGCTTGGCACCATCTCGCGCTGAGCGTTAACCGTACGTACAACAGCGTCTCCGTCTTCATCGACGATGAGATGACCGATAACTTCTCGTCCGACCTCCTTGGTCCTATCAGCGGGAAGATGTATCTTGGCGGCTTCGACGGATATGTTGACGAGTTCGCTATCTTCGAGCAAGCACTGCCGAAAACGCTCATCGAGGACTTCTATCGAATCACTCCGTATGGAGACGAAATGGGACTCATGGCCTTCCTCCCCTTCGAGAAAATGCAGGAGAACAACAATGCTATTATCGAACTGGTGTACAGCCCGAATGACGAACGCGTCTTCAAGGATAGCGAAGGAAATATTCTCAATAAAGTGCTGCCGCTCATCCTTACCGCCGATGCCCGGAATTATGCGGATAAGACCACGCATGCACCGGTCTGCAGCCGGGGGATGCTGACCAAGATGAACTTCACCTGGACGTTCGACAATACCGAACTCTTGCTGAATCTCAAAATGGCAGACAGGGAAGTGAACAAGCAGAATATCTACATCACCGTACGCGATGTCGAGGACCTCAACGGCAACCCGATGGTTTCGCCTGTCACGTGGACTGCTTTCGTGGACCATAACAGCCTCAAGTGGTCCGAGAAATCGCTGACCATCACAAGCGAATTCGATGCGGATAACAATAACGGCACGACTTCCCTCCGTATCATCAATAACTCCGGCAAACGACATATCTACCAAATAGAGTCCCTCCCGGCATGGCTGACCGTGGACCGAATGACCGGCGCTATCGATCCTATGGGTGAACAGACCGTCAAACTGACCTATAATACGCAATTGGCGGTTGGAGAGTACAGCGATATCATCTATCTGACGGATGAAGACGGACTCAGCGAACCGCTCCAGATTGACTATACGGTTGAGGCCTTCCCGCCATATGGAGATATCGACACCCATCTCTATCCGTTCAATATGTCCATCTGCGCTAAGGTGATGGTGGTAACGCAAACCGGAACCACCTACGATACCGATGAACGGGATATCGTCTATGCTATTTATCACAACGAGTGCATAGGCAAAGCGAATGTGACGTACAATGATGCAGCTAATACTTCGGATGTCTTCCTGACTGTCTTTGGAAGCGATGACATGTACCGCAAAGAATTGAGTTTCCAATTATGGCAGGCATCAACCGGAACGCTGTATAACCTGGTGTCCAATCGTAATATAACGTTCGCTCACGGGTACGTATGCGGATGCGGAGACGATAGCCCGGTTGTCTTTACTACGGCCGGTTCCGAGACCCAGAATATTGAAATCAATGCCGGTTGGAACTGGATATCCACCAACCTCAACCTGCAGCCTGAGAAAGCCTTGCTCAATCAGGTCATGACGGCTGCCGAACCGTGGACGGAAGGGGACCTCATTAAGAACCCCGCTACCCGTAAGTTCAGTACCTATTCGGAAACGCAGGATGCCTTCACCGGCTCGCTCTCCGCTTGGGACTACAAGCAGATGTACATGGTTTATGCGGCGAACGACAACATAATGAGGCTGAGCGGAGAACAACTGACAGAGGCTGACAAGCAGATTACGCTGCATGGCGACGGACAATGGAACCCGTTACCGTGTCTCTTCGAGCAGAATACACCTGTTACGGAGGCCATGGCCGGCTATTTCAATGATGCCAACCCGGGAGACCTGCTGAAAGCCCATAACCGGTTCGCTGTCTTCTCTTCCGACAAACGTTGGGTAGGTGACCTCACGGCTCTCCGTCCGGGCGAAGGATACCTCATGCGACGCATGGGTACCGGATCTGTCACCGTTAACTTCTACGACCAAACCTCCAATGCTCCGAAACGTGCATCATTGAGCGAAGCGTCACCATTAGCATCATTTAGCAATCCTAAAGCTTCCACCAACATGACCATGATCGCCCGTCTCGAAAATGAGAAAATGGAAAAATGGGAAAATGAGAAAATCCGCGTCTATGTCAACAATGAACTCGCCGCAGTAGCAGTTCCCCTCTCCCTTGAGGGTGAAGAGCTCTGCTCGATCGAGCGTCCAGTGGACGGTCGTAGAACTTCCGGAGAGAGGTTCTACTTTATCACCATCCAAAGTGATAAAGTCGGCGACCTCCGCTTCGAACTCGAGGACGGCACTATCCTTACACCATTAAGCACCGAAGGTGCGTCACCATTAATCAATTCATCATTGACGTACACCCCCAACGCCCATCATGGTTCGCTGAAGGCGCCGATTATGCTGAAGCCCACGAATGAACGTCCGTATAAGATTATCGAGGATAACCATGTAGTCATTATCCGGAATAATGAGAAATATAGTATCACCGGCACTAAATTACAGTAATACTTGGTGAATAGCATGTCAAAAGAGGAACTATACCAAACGGTTATTCCGCAGATACAAGCGCTTGTAGAGGGAGAAACAGACCTCATCGCCAATATGGCGAATGTGGTAGCGGTACTCCATGAAACCTTCCACTTCTGGTGGACCGGCTTCTACCGGGTGGAAGGCAAGCAGCTTGTTCTCGGCCCCTTTCAGGGACCGGTTGCGTGCACGCGTATTGAGTATGGGAAAGGCGTCTGCGGAACTGCATGGCAACGCGGAGAGACCATTATTGTACCGAATGTACATCTCTTCCCCGGTCACATTGCCTGCTCATCCGCATCCAATAGCGAGATAGTTGTCCCTATACGCAAAGAGGGAGAAGTCATCGCTGTTCTGGATATAGACAGCACCGAGTACAATACCTTCGACGCTATTGACCAAACGTTCCTGGAGCGTATCTCTTTGTAATATATCTCGTGAATCATTCCATCATCTTTCCGTTCGCATCATACATGCGTCCGTTGACGATGATGTATATCTTCTGATCAATCATAACCTTACGTGCCTTCACCATTTTATCATTCATCAATTCACCATTCTCAAGGTCTGTTGCTATCTGCGGTGCGAAGAAGACGCCTTCTATCGTAAACCTACCGCTCGTTGTACCGGATGCGGCATCGAAGGTGTAAGCGCTTGTCAGCAGGTCCGTACGTGCACCAGTCTCATGGTCAACCAGCCATACGTACGCCATACGGTTGAGCCATTGGTTCTCACGCATGGTAATCGTCAGTTCCTGAGCCTTCGGGCTATAGACAGTCAGCGCCACGCCTTTCTCTAACAACGAGTCCGCTACACCGGCAAAAGCCATATCGCCATACGCATGCGTACTATAGAGTATCGCGCGGGAAGCCGTTAAGGACTGTTTTGCTACGTCAATACCCGTTTTGTAAGATGCCTCGTAACGAGTCGGGTGACTATAGATACTCGTCTGGTCGCCTATGCCGTTCTCATCCTGAATATCCAGATGCATCCATTGGATACGTACCGGCTCTTCGGATGCGGATATCCGGCGACGAGGAGCGGCAACTACTATCTCTACCGAACTGCCTTCAAAGGAGATCCTACCGGTCTGGGCAGCCTGGTAGGTGAACGGTATCGCCGGTTTCACTTCTTCTACAGGTTGTTGCCAATATGACCCGTCCTCTTGCAACCAACAGAAAGTCATTCCTTCCGGAATAGGGATGCTGACATAGGTGCTCGTCAGCGGAGATACCACAATATTCCATCCCTCTTGCGATGCACCCTTGGTGTCGTCTGTAGTACGGGTCACATCCACTGTCTCCACATTAACAGTATGGTCGATCGGGAAGTAGTACTCACGATAG